>Ga0209092_10000761_pt1 | contig 32362 bp, 30 predicted proteins | sample FraStrMetagenome_FD_187446 | JGI IMG/M metagenome (GOLD analysis project Ga0209092, IMG submission 187446) | Marine eukaryotic phytoplankton communities from Arctic Ocean - Fram Strait ARC3M Metagenome (SPAdes) (version 2) | ecosystem: Environmental > Aquatic > Marine > Oceanic | place: Fram...
AATATATCCTTGATTATGCTGAGATGTACCAACTGATAAACCTTTCATACCAGATTTATCATGAATGTTCCTCATGTTTGGGTCAGGCACATTATCTTTATAGTTATAAATATATCCTTGATTATGCTGAGATGTACCAACTGATAAACCTTTCATACCAGATTTATCATGAATGTTCCTCATGTTTGGTTCAGGTATGTTATCTTTGTAGTTATAAATATATCCTTTGTTATGTTGAGATGTGCCAACTGATACACCTTTCATGCCAGATTTATCATGAATAGTTCTCATATTTGGGTCAGGAATATTGTCTTTCATATTTGATGCGTGTCCTAATTTTTCACCATATAATTGTCCTAAATATTCATTTATTTCGTGCACATTTCTTTTTGTCGGGTCAGGAATATTATCTTTCATGTTCGTGACGCGGCCTTGATTATGCTGACTATTACCAATAAAACCAGCACGATCAGGTGTATCATGTATATTTCGCATTGTTGGTTCAGGTGCATAATTTTTATGGTCTATGACATCACCTAAATTTGTTGCCGATCTTCCGGATGGTCCAACATAATTATTTTTTGTCATTCGCTGCGTCATTTTAGATTCATATGATTTGTCATTCATTCGTGACATAACTTGTCCTTCGACTGCTTGTTTATTAGATGGTTTTGGGTGTTTATAATTTTGTCTATGAGGTGTGTGAATTTTTGGTCTTAAATTTTCAGGAATATACTTATCAACTGCAGATTTTGCAGGTCCCGGATGTATTTTATCTTTTAAACCACGGTTGACTGATGATAATATTTTTGGATCAGTTTTACCACGCAGTATTGGTGCTCTCACATCGCCAACACCTTTTATTAAATCAGCCGAACTATTTTCTTTAAATGTTAATGGTCGTCTTTTTAACGTTTTGCCCTGTAATGGTCCACGATGTCCCTTCATACCATGAACAATAACATTTTTATATGATATTTTTGGATTATTTGCATTTCTTAATTCATCAATGGATTTTGGTATTGGTCTGTACATGCTATGAAAACCCTGCTTATTTGTTTCATTATATCCTAAATTAAGTCCAGGTGTAACACGTTCTTGTTGAAACGGTAATTCATTTCTGCGTTCTCTTGATGGTTCATAACGAGATTCGTAAAAATTTGTCATTGTTGGCATTCCAAAAATATTTGTTGCGCCTTTTAATGGACTGAATAATGCTGGCTCTTCTTGTTTATGTTTATAATCGACATTATTTATTGTTCCTGTAAACATATCAGTTTTTCTTTGAGATAATTCATTTAATTTTGACGTATGCGTCTCGTCAGAACCATAACCGGCTTTTGTGCTAAAAGATGGAGTCATATTATTATGCTTAAATTCTTTAGGAGGCGCCACGTTATATGTCATATCATTATCCATAAAGTGAGAATATCCTCCATCAAGTGCCATATCACGTTCCATTTGTATATTTTTACTTATAGTTTTACCTCCGTTTGTTATTTTGTCATCAACACCGTTCATTGAAACGGGACCATTTGGATTATCATATGTCATGTCATTAAATTGATTTAAAAATGTATCATTCATTGGTACCCTTTTTCGCTTTATTTTAGCCTCATAATTATTGTTATTCATTATTTTTGTTTGTCCATCAATAAAATTCATCGGATCAACTGATGTATTTGACATATTTGACCCAATACTTGCGACATCATTATATCCGCTAACCTCGTCGCTAAATTCAGAATCACTAAAATTTTCGATACTGTTTTGTGATTTTTTTGTTGATGGCTGTAATCTATTATAACCATCTGGTATCACTCCAGTAATTTCTGGATTTTTACTTGCCTTAATTCTTTTACGTGCATAATCCATACTGATATCTTTATTTATTTGAATTTCATTTGAATTATATATATTTGCACCATTGTGTTTTTTTGATTTTATTGCATCGTTATTGAATAAACTAAAACCAGATAAAATGTTCATCTATACAAATTACTTAATATTATAATTTTAATATTAAAACCATAGTTATGTCATCTAATAAATAAATTTTATCTGTTTTTATTATATTTTATTTCGCTTATTCGCGTCATCATTTGTTTCATCAACTGATTTGTCAGTTATTTCAGTAATGTTTCTTTTATTGTTTTTATCGACATCATCAATATGTTTATTATCTGAATCATCATTCGAATCATCATCTGAATCATCATTCGAATCATCATCTGAATCATCATTATATTCAACATTATCAGCAACACATTTATTAAAATAACCCACAAACATTTCTCCTAAACCGAATATTTTTTCGCCGTCAATATTATTTTCAAACAATGCACCAATATTTAAAATTTTAATTATCTTCATTATTTTTTCTACAGTTATAAATGTTATTGCATCATGTATTTTTTCTGTATTATTTAATTCGTCAAATAAGCATTCAAAATGTTCATCATTTATATAAGATGCAGTGTATGAATTTATTAATAAAATCATTTCAGGTGGAAGTTTAGTGTCATTTAATTTGTTCGCAAAAACATCAACAAACAAATTAAAAATGTATATCTGCATTAATTTTTTTGGTTCACCATTTTTATCTTCTAACATATCAGAATCAATATTATTATGACTTTTATACAACATGGTTTTAATTATTGTTGTCAAAGCATTTTGAAAATAACCATCAAATCCGTGTTTTTTTATGAGATTAATTAGTTCAATAAATTCATCTGATTTACTAATTTTATGATAAGCGTTGGCGTTTAAACATACATTTCCGATGATACTTATGAATGATATCATTTTATTATTTTTATTGTCATTTTAGTCCAATATTATTAATAATATGATAATTTCAATTTTTATTGATAAAATAAAATAACTTAAAATTCATTGCGTCGCATAAATTAAAATATTTATGTGGACATATAAATATGAATTATTCGTCTATTATCATTAATTGGGACAATAAATCGAAAGAAAATGTTGACGCTCTTAAATCTAAAGCGTTAAAATTAATTCCAAATTGGGACTGGGATAAAAATGTATTGTACGTTATACCACATGTTGTTACGGATGAATATATTATAACAACATGCGGTTTTAATAAATGCAAACAATGTATAATAACACATATACGAATGAATTTACAGTGAAAGATAAATATTATAGAGGTTTATTACCAGACCCGTTATTTATACACAAATCATTTACCATAAACATAAATAATAAGGATATATCATATTTAATATTTGCAAAAATAACTGGACATCATTTTTTGCATTGTATGACTATGAATCAAACGTACGATTTTGTGTATAATTCAAGTGATGATTGGTTTAAATCAATCGAATATATCGAATCGAATCGAATAAATTATATAGCACATGTGATAATATATTTGCAAAAAAACAATGTCACTATATTTTTTCTGGAGAACAAATAATTGGCGACCGTTATAAATATTGGTATTTCGGAAAATGGAAAGAACACATTGATTTAGAAATTAAGTCTAATTATGATTTTGAATATGATTGTGAACACATGACACGATGGTGGAATAAACTTGGAACAATATATTATGATCAAAAATATGAAAAAGATGAATTGATGTGTTTTGACAAATTTAAAGATATAATTAAATATTATCCGTTCAATTATTTTAAATGTGATAATTGTTTAAAAAATATTAATCCATCCGAAACATTTTTTTTGTATATATAACGTATTTAATAATTTGTGTAGTGATTGTCATACATGTGGTGAACATAAATTTAAAAATAATATATTTAAATTAATTGACAACGATATTTATAAATCAATGTTTGTTTTGCATAGCGAATCATTAAATTATAAATAACAAAAACTTATATTTAACATCGATATGTATAAACATATAAACATTATTTTTTTATTATAACCATATGGATTATTCATTTATTATTAACAATTGGGACGATACAACGAATGAAAACGTTAACATACTAAAATCTAAAGTATATGAGTTAATATTGAGTTGGACTGATGAAATGTTGATGGTAATACCGCATACAATTGAAGGCGAATATATTATTGCAAATAATAATTGTCGTAATTATTCAATCATATATAATACAAATACTAATAGTTTCACAATAAAAAACATATATTATGTATATATGTTGCCGGACTCAACATATATACATAAATCATTTGTCATAAAAGAAAATGATGTCAATATATCGCATGTAACATTTGGAAGAATAACTGGTTTACATTTTGTGCATATACTGACAAAATATACGTCCACTTCTATTTCACATGAATTCATATATGATTCAGAAGATAGCTGGAATAAATCAATTGAATTAATTGAATCAACCGAAATATATGAAATATATGATAATGCATTAGCTAATGATATGTGTTCATACATATTTTGTGGTGATGATAAAATTGATGAACGTCGCAATTATTGGTATTTAGGTAAATGGAAAGAATATACTGAATTAGGTATTAAATCTGATTTTGATTCAGTACAAGCATCAACATGGGTCAAAACGTTTGGAATAAAATATAATATCGAAAAATATGAAAAATATGAATTATTATGTTTTGATGAATTCAAAGATATAATTCAATATTATCCGTTTATTGATTTTACGTGTGACAATTGTTCAAAAAATATCAATATATCTGAAACATTTTTTTGTATCAATAACGCATTTAATAATTTGTGTATTGATTGTCATACATGTGGAGAACATAAATTTAAAAATAATATATTTAAATTAATTGACAACGATATTTATAAATCAATGTTTGTTTTACATAGCAAGACGTTAAAAAATACTTCATAAAGCGGATGATTAAAAATCCATAAATTAATTTTAAATCAACTGCAAAAAACATAAAAACTAAAATGTACGATATATGTTTTGGTGCGCCACATTATAATAAAAAAGTAAAAAATAATCACTCATTGATAACAAAAAAAAATTAAAATGTGTGCAAAATGATAAAAAATTAAACATAAATGTGGTGACGGTCGTTATAATTTAAATAATAAAATAACATCATCAAATACATATGTTGCAAATTTAAACTAAAAATATTATTTTAAATTCTTTTATTCAATGACACTGTTTGATAATAATCAGATTTCATTTCAAGAATATCAGTCACGGTATCTAAATTATGTGAATATTCTGTCGATGACCTCAAACGATTATTTGAAACAGCTGCAAAATGAATGTGCAAGTGATAATATGTTGGCGAATAATGCACATACATTTTAATCATCGATTCATCTAAATCGTATGATTCTTTTATCGTGGAAAGAGCTTTTATTTTTATATATTTTAATAATTCAACATGTTTACCCGTTAAATCTCTCAACGAATGCAACGATGTATCTATCGCAAATACGAGCACATGCATTTTTGTTAAGTCGCGTCCATTCCATGAATAATTTGGAATTATCAATATTTGTTCATCCTGAAATAATATTAGGTCGTGTTCTTTTTTTCCATGCAAAATATCATATATCCAACTTTCTCGTTTAAAATCATGTGCCGATATGAATTGCAAATATTCAGCATATGATTCTTTTGATAACATAGGGTGTGGTTTGTCTTGAACCGATGCGCTTAATGACGTTAGTGTTTTAGGAGTAGATACGTGTTGATTATTTTTTGGAGATGCACTTAATGACATAACCGATTTAGGTGTCGTTTGTGGAGATGCACATGATGACATAATTGGATCAGTCGATTTAGTTGACAGCTTAACTAAACTTATAGATGGTTTAAATGATACTGTGCGTGATTTTTGTTGGCATTGTTTAGTTTTAGATGATGTGCCTGACATTGTATATAACCATAATTAATGAACTATAATTGTTGTTGATGTTATCAATAAGTTATAATATTCAATTTTTAACGTTTTGATGATTTTTTTAATGTTTTTGTTGATGGTTTTAATACATCATTATGTTGACAATATGCTTGGCAACCATATTTACATTGAGTTTGTTTTCCTTTTATTGGTTTAGGTAATGCTGCTTCATTATCAAAAAAAGACGGATTCTCAAATCTGAAATTATCTTTTGCCTCAAGAGTTGTGTTTCTCGAAAAATCCCAAAAAATATTATCTTGTGGATTTTGTGGCAAATTTTCAAAACGATTAATTGCCATTCCTCGATATGTTGATGCCGGATCAGTCAATCGTGTTTGTGTTGCATTTAAAAAATCACCGCAAATACGTGGATGTTGAAATTTAAAATCAGAAATGCCGATGCTATTAATCTGATCACGTCTACTTTGAGATGCCTTTACATTTCTGTTTGATAAAATGGAATCAATATCTACATTATTTTGCGAAATTGGTGTTTTTAAGCCGTATGCAGTGCTCACTCCATAACCTTGATATCCTGATCGAGGTCCTAAAGTTGATAAACATGCATCACAATTCGTATTATATTGTTCATTTACTCTGTATAACATTGGTCCGGTGCTTTCTTCTATTTTGTCTTCGTAGACACCTGTATCATATGGCATGCGAGACGAATATCCAGCGTTCATTATATATATAATCATTATAAATTAAATTAATTATTTACTTTATTATAAATTAATTAAAATACATCATTTATAATGTTTAACATAAAATTTAATATTTTAATCGACACCTAACATATCAATATTATTATTATCATTAACATTTTGTGTTTGTTTTTGTACCATGTCTTTTACTTTCGCATTATATTCATCTATTTCATTAATATACATTTGTGAAGCATTTGGATTATATGGATCATCCGGATTTGGATTGACAAGTAAAGATGATATTGATGATATAACTGACAATATATTTAATACAGGACTCCATGCATTTTTTAAAATATCTATGCATATTTCGCCTTTAGTGCTGATATTTGGATGAAAAATTTCGGTTTGAAAATACACAATTGGTGGAGAAAATGGATATTCTTTCGGTATCGATATGTGCAATTTATATTTGCCGTTTTCATATGGACTTCCCAAAGGTCCATTTAAAGTCATATTCCATTCACAATTATTATCTTCATGTGTTTGTTTTATTACAAAATAGTCACTTTTTGCACTTAATAAATCTGCTGATTCTTTATGCAATCGTTTATCGCGCGATAGAGACATTATTTATTATATTGTTAATTCAATATATTGTTAATTTTACTAAAACACAGGTCGGCATATTAACCATTTATAATTTCAATTTTTTAGTTATAATATGATACATAAAAAAAATCATCTAAATATGCGAAGATATAACGTTTAAAATTACATCAACTGATTCATTTGAATGTACTTCACATAGATATTTTAATTTTGCTGGTGATATTTTTCTGTCAGGAATTAAATCTATTTGCTTTTGTGATAATTTAATATCAAAATGTGCATCAATAAGCGATATAACATCACATTGTCTTAAAAATGTAAAATATATTGGTGTTAAACGTAATGCTCTTGTTAATGGGAGAGGTAAATTATCTAAATTATTTGTCAATCCAGTAAAAATAATACCATCATAGTTACATATGCCATCTAATGCTGACAATATATTGCTTAAATTTAAAGTATCAAATGATGAGCCTGTTGGTTTTATTGTATTTGAATTTAATAAAGAAGGCGATTTTATTTTATCAGCCAACAAATCAATCATATTGTCTTGCTTTATTATTTCATCTAACGCGTTATTTTGACGCTGCAAATTATTTCCAGTAATCTTTGCCATTCCAATGTCAATTTCGTCGAACATTATTATAATTTCATTTTTATCAAATTCAACGCCTTCAATTTTTGATAAATTCATGAGCTGATAAAATTCTGAATTATATTGCAAAACATTAAAATCAATATCAATAATGTGCCTATTATCATATAATGCCATTGCCGTTATCGTTGCATTTTTACCACATCCAGGTTCACCATGAAATAAATAAGATTTTTTTCTCCTCATTCCTGTTTTTTTATAATATTCTAAATTTTTCAACCTATCTATATTAGTTTTTATTATATCGGTATGTTCATTATGTATCGAATTAAATGATTCGTGTAGTGGCTTATTTTTACTGCTTAATATACTTTTTATAAATTTTAATTCGCCGTTAACTTTTCCTAAATATTTAAAATAATATATAATTTTATTATTTCTTTTTTCTTCGTTGTTATATGCATCAAATTCACTGACACATTCATCAACAAATTTATTTAAATCAATATCATTTGATTTAAGAATGAAAGTCGTGTGTATATAAGTTGATTCAGATGTTATTTTTTCATTTGACACAATATTTATAGCAACATCATTGTGAATTATATTTTCCGTTACGTTGATCACTTTCAATGTTTTACCATTGTCATCATCCATTAATTTGAAATTTTTCATTAAATTATATTTATCTAAAATAAACATCATAGCATAAAAAGTTTTAGAATAATTTACATTTAAATATTTATTGTTGTTATATTTAACGTAACATTGTCTTATAAATCCACTTATTTTTATAGTTTTTTTATGTTTAAAAATAGATATGTCATTTTTATAAAAAATTGTGCAAGAATTTATGAATTTTTGCAGGTCGTGTGTTTCTGATGATAATATATACGTGACAATATTATCGTGTCTATTTATGGTTATAAAAATGTCATCATCTAATTTAATATTTTTACAATTTTTTAGTGAAAAAATATTTTTATTATCATCTTCATATGATTCTACCATAGTAATAGATTTTTCAGATTCGGTTTTTTCATCTATGTCATCAGGATTCCCATATCCTTTTGAAACATATGTGCGTGGTTCATCATCTTTTTTTTTATTCAACACTAAAAGTTTATTAAAATTATATTTATTTATTAAAATATATGTCACATAAATCATAGTTTCAGGATAGTCAATTGATAATCCATCAGGTTCATTTCCAATCAACGATATTGTGTATTTTTTATCGTCACCATGTAAACACATAGAATTTTTTATTATTTCACTTATATTTTTATTATACGACTTCAATATAATTTTAATTTGTTCTTTTTCATGAACTACATCAACATATAAATCATTTTCTAATTCAAAATCTAAAATATTGTCAACTATTGCATCATTATTTTGAACATATTTTAATGTTTTGAATTTATATTTTTCAATGAGCAATGAATTAATCGCATTAAATTTATCAGAATATTCTAATGAACATGCGCCGTCTTTATTTTTTATATGACATATAAATGTTGATATATTTGGTTTTTTGAATATTTTTGATATATTTATCATAGGAAGTTTATAATAAGATATAACCGCACAACTTGACATAAATATTATGACATACATTGAAATATCATCTGTGACATATTTTGTTATATATTTAATGAATCCCGTTATTATCATATTAATTGCCATAGAATATTCATTACCCAGTGACATATTTTTTACTATGTCATTGCTCCACACAAAAGAAAGCGAATTGGCAGCCGATAGTAAAACTTCAGCAAACATAATTAAATTATAATATTTTATTAATTATTTTTCTATTTTATGTTGTATTTTGCTTTATATTTTCAATTTTTTATTAATCATTGCGTATTATTGTGTTTTATATGATGTCATTCAAATATATAATATATCAACAATGGAGTATTCAAATGATCGTCAATTTGAGAATTTTTCTAATTATCAAGATAATAACCATAATATAAATGTTGAACGCATATTGCTAGAACGCGGAACTTTATTTAATACAAAACCTGAATCCAATAAAAATAAATATAATGATGAACATAATAATCGTTACAATAAAAATGATATAGATGATGTTAACAGTAATAGCATTAGCATTAATAATAATAATATTGTGGGTAGCGGCAATAATCATAGCAAAAAAAAATATATTAAAAATATGGGTGAAATAACTGGAGAAACATTTAACACATCAAATATAGAAAAAGGAATGCCTATAAGAAGTCGCATGATAACAAAAAAAACTCAACAATTATCAAATAATAGAAATCCTCAGCTAGATTTTGATGTGTATGATGACAATTTAGAAACAGCAGATGATAAAGTTAATTATAACGACCCAATGGAATCAAATATTAACATGGGTATGTCGACATTTTCTGATATATTTTCAAGCGCACAAAAATTATCACCATTAAGCGAAACAAATGAAATGTCAACATTAACATTATGTTCTCGCGGAATTAATAATTTTTCATCAATGTTCTTGCAACAAATACAATCACAAATGCGAACTAGTTTTTGTATTTCACCATTTTGTTTATATACATTTATGGCTGGAATATATATGTGTTCAAATGGCAACAGCCAAAAAAATATATGCAATTATATGTCTTTTCCGGATAAAAATATTTTACACGATGGTATTTATGAAATTGCCACATTAATTTCAAAATCGCGCGTTGGCATATTTAAAAATATTTATCTGTTGGGACCCGGATTTAACATCAATAACGAATGTTGTAAATATATGGATAATATCATTATTGTTGATCAAATTAATAAAGGAGCAGATAATAAATATAAAACAATAAATAAATGGATTAACGATATGACAGCAAATAATGTTGATTCTGTAATAAATGAATCAACATTGTCAACAAAAAATATATCATCATTTGGAATTAACGTGTGTTACATTAAACCAAAATGGGAATTATGTTTCTTAAAAAAACATACATCCACAATAATTTTTAAAGGTTTATCGCAACGTGACGTTCCTTCATTAAATATGTATAATCAACCGATGGCATATTATGCTGATAAATATAATCAATGCATTGAAATGAAATTTACAAATATAAATTTTGTATGCGGAATAATATTACCAAAAGTAATAGCTGCGCCAAATATTAATAATGATTACATAATTAATATATCGAATAAATTTTCATATGTACCAATGAAACATATTTGCATTCCTAAATTTAAACATCAAAATAAATTCAAATTAAAAAAATTATTAAAACAAAATTCTTCAGGTGATATTTTTTCAAATGTGCACCTATCTGAACTATTAACCGGAAATATTAAATCGACACGCATCGACGAAATTAATCACATTACGACATTTATTATGAGCGAAGGAGAAAATGCTCATCCAAATAAAATGTCAAATAAATCAACGCCTGAATGTAGAACTAATTTTATAGCGGACCATCCATTTTTCTATTATGTTAAATACATGCCATCAAATACAATAATATTGAATGGAGTTTTTTACTAATGATAATTATATTTTTATCAACAATTTTGTTTAGCAATAATATAATCGAATGAAATTTTAAATGTTTTATCTCCTACATTTAATATTGTATATACATCTTTAATATTTTTATCTGTCGGATAATTTCTTCCATATTTTGGATTAAAAAAAAATGTATAATCTTTGTGAATATCTTTCATCTCGAAATACATTGCATATTGTTTATCACATCTTAAAATTATCCTACAATAATGATCATCGAGTAATTCTACTTTAGTTATCTCATTTGTATTGTCATGTTCACTAACTTTCATATTAAAACATAAACTGCGAATATATGGAGAAACACAATTTATTGAATCTGTTGTCATCGCACTTAAATCACATTTGTCAAAGTCATCGTATAATATACTCATACCTTCCAATAATATTGAAGCCAAAATTTCAAATATAAATGACGCATCATTGATTTTATTATTTTCAGATAAAAACATACTGTATGAACATTCTTCTTTTGGTAAATCAGAAAATATTATTTCCGCAATTGTATCGGGATCTAATGTTTTAATTTCTTCACAATCACTCATTATTTTATTATTTTATTAAATCATAATGTTTTTATGTGTGATTATTGTTTTTTTATTTTTATATGATGTATAATATAATATTATGTATTTCGATAATTATCATCCATCTACTATTTGTAGCCCAAATTCATTATGTCCAAGATTGTTAGAATATATTAGAAAAAAAGAATCATATAACGACCTTAATATAAAACCATGTGTTTCGTTAGAACAAGAATTTCAAATATCTAAACATGATTTAAAAATAATTAAAAAATATTATAAAAATCAAAAAATAAATCAATCACATGGTTGGTCAAAGGATACATCATATTTGCAACAGCCATCAATCAACTCTGCTAATTTATTAGATGAACAGTTCCAAGGCGGTTTTTTAGAAGATACCATACAGGACCCAAAATTTGATGAATTATTTCAAAAATCAAAAAAAGATAAAGCAAAAAGAAACAAACAACGATCAGCTTCACGACGACAAACAGGTGACGATTTTATAATTCACGATTACGAAGATACAACATGTTATGATAGACATTTACAAAATACTGGAAATGCCGGATATTATAATAAATATGAACAAAACACGTATAATAAAATACCAAATATTAATTATCACAACATGCTTCCGAGTAGTCAATCATTGGATCAAAATAAATACGAACATTATAACAAAAAACATAACAATTCAATAAATAAAATTATTGGCGAATATGATGAATATGGAAAACAAATAACACCATTATTTGAGCAACAAGGAGAAATGGACACACAATATAAAATGAATTTTCCATCTTGTTCATCGAAAGGTAAAAAAAATATAGATTCATCAAAATACAAAGCTATGCCGTACATGGGTTGGGGTGACCAAGTTAGAGATATTGAAACTGAAAATGATTTAGTTCGTTGTATGAGTAACAGTAAAGCAAAATCATTTGGATATGATAATTTATTTGAGCATAATTTTGATTATATTTCTGATGACATACAAAACCCAGATCATGTTGTGTTGCCATTTCCAAGAGGTGGTGAAGACACAAGAAGATGGAATAAAGAATCTGCACAGACACAATATAGAGATATTTATTAAAATTAATGTCTAATTAAAAATATTTTTTAGTAAAATTATACAAAATATTTTTAGTGCATAAAAATATTTTTATATAGCCAGTATATATAAACAAATATGAATGTCGGAGGTTTTAATAGATTAATGTATGACGAATGTGCTTCACAGCAACGCATAAATGACAGCACGTCTCCTTATAATTACATGACATACGGTGGTGCTTACGAAAATTGCAAAAAGTGCACATATGACAATCAATTTTGGAGACCTTTCAATAACGAAGTCGTCGACAGAGAAAGTGAATTGTTAGGACTAGGACGTCCTGCAACAAAATGCAGTAAACTTAAATTTAGCCCTAATTGCGGAAAACCATCACCTCGATGCCGCAGCACATATGATAAGACTAATCCTGTGATATTTGACAGAGTGTGCAGCATTATAAACAGCAATATTCCTGTGCAAAAAAATCCGGGATATAAAATGCCATCGTCTAACATTTGCAAAAAATAAAATTTAGATTATTTATTAATTGATTATTTTTATGATTAATTAAATTTATTTGTCCGTACCTATTATTTGAATATTTGGATATAACTTTTTTATTATTTTTATGATTAATTAAATTTATTTGTCCGTACCTATTATTTGAATATTTGGATATAACTTTTTTATTATTTTTATTGTTTTTAATTCTTTTGTATCTATGATGACATAAACGGCATCATTTAATTTCGGTTCTGATTTAGTGAACACTTCTTGAAAAGTTGACATAATCCAAAAATCCATTTTTATTTTTTTCACTATTTTTAAACTTTGATAGTAGAGAGAATGCAAAATTTTGCTTAGTTTTGCATTCTCGTTAATTTTATATTTATTTGATGTTTCTATATTTCCAGAACTATGATTTTTATTTGTGTAAAATGATTTTCCAATCAGTATATCTTGATTAAATAAAATACCAACGCCATGTACTTTAGTAAAAGCGTTCAATTGTAATTTTGGTATGGCATTAAAAAAAACGTACGGTAATTTAACATCATATGGTACAATAACATTATTTACTATATTTCACTAAAATAAAAATTGATTTTTATAAAATATAAAACATAAAAATACATCATAAAAATTATATATAATATGACACTTTTATGGAATTCAAAAAATGAATCAAACTCAACGTATCTATTTGCGGAACCTATTAAATTTATTTTAAAACCATTAATTGCATGCTTTGATATAGATTCTACGATTATAAAAACAAAATCAGGAAAAAAATTTCCACAAAACAAAGATGATTGGGTATTCTTTAACGATAACGTTGTTGAAAAAATAACAAAATTAAAAAAAACACATTCAATCATATTTGTCACAAATCAGTCAGGACTAAAAACAGACGATAAAATCAACGATTGGCAAATAAAAATATCTAACGTATGTGATGCACTTAAGTGTAATGTTCGAGTGTATTGTTCAATTAATAAAGATATATTTAGAAAACCCCAACCAACATTTATAAACATTGTGAAAAAAGAATTACATAATAAATCGCTAGACGATAAATCATTTTATTGTGGCGACGCAGCAGGTAGACCAAATGATTTTAATGATACTGATTATAAATTTTCACTAAATTCAAATTTAAATTTTTACGTTCCCGAACAATTATTTGACACAAAAATATATGACGATAGTAATGTATGTGCCACATATGTATCTACTTCGAAAAAAAATAATATTAATAAACCTTTTATTCCGATAAATAATGGAAACGAAATGATTTTGATGGTTGGGTTTCCAGGTTCGGGAAAATCAAAATATGTCACCGAAAATATAATTCATCACGGATATGTGCGAATAAATCAAGATACATTAAAAACAAAACAAAAATGTTTAAAAGAAACGATAAATGCAACAAATAACAATAATAATATTGTTATCGATAATTTAAATGATAACGACAAAACGCGAAAAGAATATATCGACATTGCTAAAAAATATAATTATCGCGTCAGATGTTTAGTAATGACGACATCTAAACTTTTATCAATACATAATATGCTGCATAGAACATATGTTTCGAATGGACAAATCAACAGAATCCCTGATGTTGTTTATCATGTTATTGCAAAAAGATATGTGTGTCCTCAAAAATCTGAAAATATTGACGTCATAGAAAAAATACATTTTGTTAAACCAAATAATGATGTATATAATATGTATTTTAGTTGATTATTTTTTATTTTAATTATTTTAATGTGAATATAAAAAATCATCACCAAGTTGTAAATTATCGGGTGGAAAACATTTTGACGGATCCGTTTTACAGTTTCCCACGTCACCAAATAACCAATTACCGAAACCATCCATATCGTTAGGTACAGAAGTTGATGGTACAGTATAAAATTGTCTTTCTCCACCCCTTACATTAAATAAATCACTAACGTCTCTATACAAATCTTTATTAAAATTTTTATTGACTTCATCATTAACTGCACCATTTGTTTCGATGGTGTCATAACATGCTTCGTCAAATATCGTTCTATTTTCATCGTCTGAATTAAAATCTAAAATAGACGGATTCATAAATGGATTATCGACTGTTGACTTACGACATGTTTTAGTTGATACATTTGATGAATCATATAAATTCTTTGAATGTATTCCGTGTGGAGAACCTAAATGCATATGATTATCTGAATCGTAATAACCTGACTGAACTGACAAATTTCCTGGGTCAGTATCATGAATTTTATTCCTGTCACTGTCAACATATTGTTCAACAGTTTCCGTTTCATTATTATTTTTGTTTATTTTGTTCATCAAAATCGTCATAAATATTATAATTAAAGGTATTGTGCATATTGATAAGCTGGCATCAAACAATATCAATATAATCAACATATATATACTCAATCGAGTTATTGCATTTAATTGTTCTGTACGTGTCATTATTTTTGACGGCAAAAAATCAAGATAATTATCATTTTCGTATAAAATTTTAATATCATCACTCCAAAAATCACTCATTATAAATATATAATGAACCTATATAATATATTTATTCATATATATATATATTATAATAAAAAATTACGATTTAATTATCGTTACGTTCCTCCATTTCTTTTAATTTCTTAAGTCTTTCAAGTTGCTTAATATTTAACATTTGTTGCATATTTTTTACTTTTTTAATTTTAAATGTATTTTCATTATTGCGTCGTTCATCCATTAAAAGTTGTTGTTCATCAATTACATTTTGTTCATTTGTTGGCTGAACTGTTTCCGCATTAGTTTCATGTGTAATTTCATTATTTATTTTGACTAAAGTTTTATCATCGTTTCGTAATTCTGCATCGTTTGATAAATTAATTTTTTTTGAAACCATTTGAATTACATCTATATGTGTTTTTTTTATGGTCATTACACAATTTCCTTCTATTGTTGCTAAATTATTATTATTTAAATAAATAAATGTTGTCGGTAATGTTGTTATAGTTTTTGTAATTTTATGCGCATCGCCAAAATATGACTCAATGTCAATATATATAAACATGCATTTTTTGTGTTCCGACGCTAAATCTACAATACACCTTTTTAATTTATTCTGCGGGTCTGTTTGTTTCGTCACATACATTATAGTGACTAATGTATGTGCATTATCATTTAATATTTCGTCTAAATCACTCTCTTTAACACATTTATAAATATTTGTATTCATATAAGATATACATCTATAGGCTATTAATTTTTTTTTATTTTGACGCATGATTTTGTGGAGGTGTCATTAATTTAGACATCATTTCACCAATATTAAAATTCTTTAAATCATCTTCATTGATATTATCAATTCCCATGTCTGCAAATATTTTTTGGCAATCGTTAAGACATTCATCTTGTTCATTAATATTATTGTCATCATTATTTTTATTTTTCATCGCGTCATGCATTTTCATTTGATTTTCAAACATTTTACTCATCATCATGAATGGATCATTTTTACCAAAAACATTATTTCCATCCGCGTCTTTGCATTTAGCTGCAATATTTTTAGTCGTACCCATTAATTTTGTTATGTCCATATTTTGATTTTTTATTTTTGGACCCATTTTTTCAGCGATAGTATTTGCTATCCCCATTATATTCTTAATAGGGTCACCTTCTTTATTTTTATCACTTTTTAATTCATCTGTAATATTAGTTAATAAATCAGTTATCACGTCACTTGTGTCCGCATCAATGTCGTCACCAATTAATTTTTTGATGGTATCAGTTGCTTGTTCAATATCTTCTGCACTGATTTTTTTTAGTTGATCAGATAATTTTTCCATATCAAACATATTACTCATGTTCAAAAAAGATGAAAATCCACCCATTGGATCTTTTGATTTTTCACCTGGCATCGTTTTTGGTCCAGACATTAATTCGTTCACGCCAAAATTATCATTTGTGTCCGTACCAATTCCTTCATATGGATTAAAATTTATTTTATTTATTAATTCATGTGTTTTTTCTGTTTCTACCGTTTCTCCGACTTCCACTATTTTTGGTGCATTTAATAATAATTTTATAGATTCAACACATTGTTTTTTATTTGGTTCCATTTCAACATTCGTACCCATCTCCATTATGTAAGAACTTGACACATACATTGAATGTAAATGAAACCACAATGCATTTTTTTGCGCATCATTAAGTGTGTCCCAACATTTAGATAAATTTATTCCAGGAAATATATTAAATGCGCTATTCATAACTAAATTGTCATTTTTTGCAACTAAATTATCATAATTTTCATGTGTTATTGAATTATACCGTGCAATAACTTTTCCCATATCTAATTTTTCAAAAACGTTTATAAATTTATGAACTCCATCATATTCCGGACAATATGTTCCTAGATTGACAACAAATGATTTTAATGAACCGATAAAGTTATTGTAATATTGCTCCATCTATAATAATTATAATTATAATTGAAAATTTATAAAAAAGTTATACGCACTCAAATATTTATATACTAAAATTATTCATTACATAACGATTATGTATTTTGTGGTGGTTGTTTTATTAAAAAATATTTTTGAGATAAATTACATAAACATTGCATATATTGTATCACCAATTGCTTATTTTCGTTGCTTAATTCTCCCCATATATCCTTAAATTCAAACACGCGTTGTTCATTTTCTTCATCAGCCGCAGTAAGATCATCATAATTATTATTTAAAAAAAAATTCTCATCACCTTCATCAATTTTTGATTTATGTATTAATACGTGCAAAATAAATGTTTCGATTAATTTTTTTTTTTGTGTACTTATCACAAATTTTAAGTTTGATAAATTTTTTGCAATAATTGATTTAGGAACAATTTTTGAGAGTTGCGTTGCTAATTCAATAGAAGTTTTATTAAAATCTTTGACCAAAATTCTAGATTCTGGCGTTGATGTAGATTTGTTTAGCATTATTTATTAATAATATTATACATATGTTTATATTATTTCACACGCAATAACAACGATGACATTATTTTTAGTTATTCGTAATATTTATAGCATCATTATACGTGCACTTATAAATAAATTAATTATTTTGTTCGTTTAATTTGCGTTGTTCTGCAATTATCACGTTCCTTAATTGTTCTTTTTTCATGAATAACGAATGTTCATTATTTTGTTTATCTAATGATAAATTATATTCAGCAATTCTACGTTTTTGTTCATCTTCTTTCATGCCATCTTTTTCTTCAGGTGCAGTAAAAATTATGTTTGACTGATCATCACCACAACTCGAAAAAGCATGAGGTTGTGCCATATCAATATTTGTAAATGCAAACGAATCTGACACTCCACTCATTTCTGAGCTCGTATATCCACATGGTCCAGATAATTGTGCTTGCTTTGCCATGTTCATTAATATCATTTTTCTATTGTTGTCAGCAATTTGACTTTGTTTTATATATTTGACAGATTCTAACCACTCAAATGCTTTATTTTTTACGAGCGCTTCTGGCAATCCTTTAATAATTAACGTCGGCACAGCAGTTATGTGTGGCGGTAAATTATCTAAATTATCATCAACGCAATAAGATTTAAATTTATTCAATACCCCTATATTCTTCATCAATAATATTAAATTTTGTGATGATTGACATTCTCTGCTATAAAATAAAATATTCATAAATATATACATTTAGCATATTAAAAAACATTATAGACTTAAACTTATATCAAATTATATTCATTTTATGAAAATATGCAAAAAATTGATTAATATACAATATTTAAAAGATTAAAACTATTATTATATAACCATAACACAATTATACAATGCCAATTGATATATCCGTAAAAGAATCATCATACGAACCTAATAATGGTATATTGGGTTCTAAATTATCTTTATTGTATAGTGGAAACGATATTAATCATAAAATGGTAAACACGTTAAGAAGAGTTACATTTAATGACATTCCTACGTATGCATTTCCGCCTGAATTAATTACGATGACCAAAAATACAAGCGTGTTTAATAATGATTACATGAGAAACCATCTATCATCATTGCCCATACTCGACATTCCATCTAGTGAAAATGACCTTTTTTATCTCCATCCAAAATATTGGAATAACGTTGATTATTCAGACGGAGAAAGAATCACGCACGAAAACGAAATTATTATTGATATGTACATTAATTCAACCAACAATACACAACATATTATGAATGTCACAACAAACGACGCAACAATCATTAAAAATGATATTAAAATATCAATGTATGATACAGAACATCCACCGCTGTTAATTCAACTTAAACCAGGACAATCATTTAATTGCCACATGCGCAGCTCATTAAGTATCGGTGAAAATTCTGATATATGGGCTGCATCATCTAATTCATATTATGACATTGATGATGATACAAGTCAAATACTTGCATCATATGAAACCAAAGGTCAACTTCACGAATATGAATTTTTAATCAAAGCTTGTGATTATGTATGTTATAAGCTTGAAGAACTTCGGTCTAATTTAAATGAAAAAGTAATTTCTGGACAAATTAATAAAAATAATAACATAATCATGATTTATTTAGTCGACGAAGATCACACCATGGGTGAATTAATCAATGACACAATACAAGATTTATCAACAGTTGAATATTCTGGATTTTCTAAACCAGATAATTTAGTGAGATTAGGTCTAATAAAAGTAAAGTGTGTAGATATACATAGTCCAATAGACGCATTTAACGAGGCATCATCTATCTTAACTAAAAAATTTAAACACATAAAACAAGAATTTATAAAACTGCACACAAAAGATAAAAAAGATACAAAAGATAAAAAAACGAAAAAAACAAAATAAAAAATTATTTTATTTGGCAATTAAATTTACATTAAATTTATTTGTGCTAACAAATGAATACATTTAGTATCAATAAAATTATTTATATCATGGTTATTTATTTTTAGCGATAGCGTATCGTTATACAATGATATTAAAAAATCAACATCTATCGATTTTAATAAATAATATATGTCGTGAACCGTTATTGATTTTGTATTTCCACCGAAATTATCATCATTTTGTTTATTTGTGATATATAAATTATGTATATCAAGTATAATTTTTTTATACGAATCGGTTAATTTTTCATGAATTATCGTATTTTTTTTATTTCGCGTGCCGTGATATATATTTAATATATTATTTGATAACGTTCTAAATGATGTATTCACGCGGAATATAATATCGTTACTAAATTGCGTGTAATGGGTTAAAAATAACGTTAATTCATTTTTTTGATATAGTTCAATATAAAATTGATTGATATTTGACATGAATTTTTTAGATGACGTTATTTTTAATAGCTTTTCATAAATCGGATCATATAATTTATACATATGTTCCTTTTCATCTTTATGTTTATATATTGCTAATATTCCTATTTGTCCGCATGATATATTTAAACATTCGACGAACATACATAATTCGTCAAAACATGAAAAAAATATTTGGTTACATGACATATTAATCTGCATAGGTTTTGCATCAACATATTCAATTATGTTGCGCTCACTAAAACAATAATAATCACTATCAATAATTTTATCATCGCGTTGCAATTGTTTACGCTCAATTTTTGAATCATATAGCGGAAAAAATTTAAATAAAGTCCATGTGTATTTTTTTATATCGGTTTCTAATAAATTTGGTATGTTTTTAGTTTCGTAAAAAATCATAGATAATATAAATTATATTTTAAAACTAAACATAATTTAAATGATTTTATTAAGCGGAATTAGAAATATATTTTTATTCTATTCATATATTATAATTCTTAGATAGAGAATGTATATTGACAAAATAGATGAACTTTTAGACAAAACAATTGATGACTACTATGAAACTTTAATGAACAACCAAAAAATACAATCAATTTTTGGAGATATAAACTTTGTGCGCCACCAAAAAGAAATTAATAACATTTTTGATTTGCACATGAATTCCATCAATATGGAAGAAATACGAAATATTATCAAAAATAATGATAACGTTGATATGGTAATACAAATTATAAAAAGATATATTGCATATTACACGTTTTTGATGATTGCTTTTTTTTATAAGCATGACAAAAAAACATTTATCAATAACATTGTAGAATTTTCTAAAAATCAAGGTTTATATACGTACAAAATATCAAATTTTTTTAATAGCGGCAATAATGCAAAAATAATAGAATTTTATCAAATGATTCGAGACATTTTAATTATTATCAATGTGATTAATAAAGAAAATTCTGACAAATCAACATTAAATAATCTTAAAGCTAAAAAAAATATGAAAAGCGCCTTCGATTTTATTGATTCATTAGGTAAAGATTACGTTAAACAAGTATTTAGCGCATCATCATACGATACACCAAAAGAACAAGCACATAATATAATTAAGACGTTAATTATCTTGGAAATATACAAAAAAATAGATAAACAAGAAATTTATAGATTAATTGAACTAGTTGAGCAAGAAAAAGGAGAATATATATTTATCGACATCGTTGTTCCAAAAAAACAAAATGTTGATTACTCCACAATTGAAGATATCTTATCAAGTGAAGAAATTGAAAGCGGATATGCACATGAATTATGGAATTATATAATTGAACAAGACCAGATAAAACACTTTGATAATGTAGACGCAAAAATTCTAAAACTAATAAATTCTAAATTGATGATACCTATAACGCAAGAATTTTTACTTTATCATCACAGCAGTGAAAAATATGAACAACATAACAGTAGCAACAAAAAACAAGACACAAAAATTAAATATATTATCAATAAAATAGATTTGGCATCCGAACTTTTTAGCCCACAAAAGGACCCCACTAATATATTAAAAATTAAAAAATCATTTAGTCCATTATTAAATGAAAAACGGGCCGTTACTATTAATGATGGAGAAGATCAACGCATTATCGCAAAAAATTTAAATTTTAGTCAACAAAGTTCGACAAATTTTGATTATCATCTCGATTTATTATCACACCGGACAAATCCATACGTTAATTTTAAAGATTTTAAAAATTATGGATTCTCTATTACATTTAATAAATCAACCGATTGTATTCGTTCCATTGTTTTTGATAAAACTGGTGAATTTAAACAAAATCATAATAATGTCGTGCAAATGAGATCAGGACCGCGAAATATTCATACGGATATTGTCGGCTTTCTAATGCCATCAAATATTTCTTCAATCGAATGCACTAAAATAAAAAAATTGACCGACATTAGAAACATAACCAATAATAAAAATGGATATGCACTCATGAAACAATTATTAATTGACACCAAATTACAAAATGTAAAACACGGTTCGTCAGTATTTTGGTTGTTCGATTTAAATAAAGACAACGTTAAAATTAAATCATATGACCAAACAAATAAACTCACTGAACGAGACCAAATAAAGCACATGGTTGGTCAATTATACGACGATATACAATTTTATGCATTTAACGCAATAAAATATGACATGCAAAAATTGCAAAAAAATTTAACGCTCGATGACATCAAAAAAATTATAGAACATTATCAGATTAAATATATTGACATCCAAAATAATGATGAATATATGGACGAACTTGAAAATTTATCGTATGAATTAATGATAAAATCTGAATCTAAATATGACGAAAATGATGACATATTTTTTGGTTTATCTGGTGACATAATTAAATTGCCATCTATTATTTCACACGATAGGTCTAAAATAGAATCAGTAAAAATCGAAGTCGCCAAATATGAACATCATATACACCAGGAAGTCATTAACACGCATTCAGCCATATGTCAACATCACATTGAATGGAATAATTTAGCACAAATAAGAAAAAAAGATCCAAATAAACATGCAGATGGTATATATAAATTTATGTCTAATTATGTCATTGAAAATGCAGAACAAGAATATGTATGTAAAAGTTGTGGCACATATGTAAACATAAATAAATATATCTCAGACGGTAAATTTGATAGTGCTACCGGTCAATTTATTACGTACAGTATACCAATTTTTACACCACTTGAAGAAATGGCTGAATATTTAAAATATAATTTAGCCATCAGGGGAATCGATAAAATAATCGATAGATTTGCATCAATTATTAATATTCCTTTTTTAATCGGAACAGTGAGAGACATTAAACAAAACAGAAAGCCAATAATAAAAAATGTTATCGACTTAATTTTATTGAATAATTCGTTCCTTAGAAAAAATATTACCAAAAGAAATCCCGAGGCAATAAAATTATACGGCATAAATGAAAAATTAACGAGTATTTTTAGTTTTCATTTAGACAACGCTATTTTTGTATATTCGAGTAAAGAAAAAGATTTATATAAAATACCAAAATATAATAACGTCATGACATATATTTATATTATGATTACACTTGAGCTTAATGTTGATAATATTTTATCGCTGTCAAAAAATAAAAAAAATTCATGCAGCTACGAAATTTTTGCTAAATATGGAAAAAATTTATTTGACGGTCTTAAAATAAGAAAAAATACAGACGGTGACTTAGTCCATATAAATAAATATCCATCATTTTGTTATGTTATTTTTATTATGTCATGTATGAGTTCACTTTATAACATGTGGCTATATGCTGATAATGTCAGTCCTCAAGCCAGAAAAAAAAATCACCTCACAGTACAAAAAATAATTATTCATTCATTTGTCGACATACTCAACAGCCTCCTTGAAAATAGCACACTTCATTCATCAAATAAAATATACAAAATATTTTCCACAAAATTTTATGATAAACTTTCATCTGTATATTCTGACCCAACCATTATTAAACGTCTTGATGAATCCATTGAACAAATTGAAGATATGCAAAAGTCATCGAGTGACACTAAAATCAAATCTATTAAACCTACGGGAACATATGAAAAAATGTTACTAGATGAATCAATATATCGTGATAATCCGCCTGCGACATATTTTGCACCATTACGTGTTGACGACACAATTAAAATTAAAACGATGAACAACGTGACAAACTGCAAAAACGGAAATTTTCATAGGTGGGTACCAAAAAATAATTCATATATGTGTAAAATTTGTGACTCTGATATTTATGACACACATTACGACCCAAAACTGACAGAAGATATTTATAAAAATTACAAATATATTAAACTTCAAAAATTGGCAAACACGTTTTGTGAAAATGGAAAAATGCATAAAATTATCTGTAAAAATAGTAATGCGTCAATATGTGATAAATGCAACGAAACAAATAATGCAAATAAATCATTCACACACGATGAACTTGATTTTTTTAACTCAAAAATAATAAAATTGCACAATAAACAAAATAAAATGGACATAAATAAAAATAATTCTATACAAAATGCAGAAAAAAAAGAATCTGAATATGTATTATCAGTAATAGAAAAATTAACATCACAATATTCAACAAATAATGAACAAAAATTTAAATTTATTGTCGATTTTATTCATACCGTTCAGTCGGTCGTTGGTTCATCAATTTCTATAGGTAATGATAACGTTGACCTGCTTAACAATATTTATATTATTAAATACGACCACATGGGAAACGCCATCGATAAAATTGAACTGTCCGAAAGTGATAATAAAGTCACGCTTAAAAAAAATCATCCCATATTTAACACAGACGTATTAATGTATATCGACACCAGAACCACAAAAGTTGAGGTATATTACGATGCAATTACAAACACATTGCTAGGATATAAAGAACAAAATTCAAAACTTGTGCACAATAATGATGCGAATATTAAATTGACCGTAAAATATTCCATTTTAAATAAACTAAAATATTTGGGACATAATGAAATTTATGTCAAACTATCAGATAAACTAAATAACAAAAATAATGACAACCAAAGTCAAAGTCAAAGCCAAAGCGATAGCTACAATGATGATACATATGATGACTTTACGCGCATAGTTAATGATATCATGATACATAGAAACAAAAATTTAAAGAAAGTTATGTATAATTTTAAACGGTCAATTAATCGAATTAAATATAATTTTGCCGATGCAAACGATACCAATAGCAATATTAATAATGACGATAACTACACTAACACAAACGATACACTAACACAAATTACCGAAATATATAAACAAAAAATATCAAAAATTAAATTATATGATGCAAACAACACACATAAAATTTTTAAACATTGGAAAGCAATTAATTTAGGAGTTAATCCTAAACTGTTGCATAAAAATACAATGAATGTACATGATGATACTAAAATTTTATATGCAGACACATTAAACCAACACGACGTTAATAATAATTTAATTTTATTTTACATCACATACAACATGAAAAAATTAATTGAATATAATGATAATAAATTTATCAAAATGAATATTATTACATTTTTAATTGAATTTATTAATGCAACATTCGATATGTTTAATGTTGAATATATGCATAATAATATCGAAATTAAACGATTTAAATATATTATTGAAGGTGATGGATTTATTCATGATGATGAACAGAAAGGTTATGGACTTGATATGTATGGTAATGATGATGATGTTGAAATATCTGACGAGCAACAAAATAATATTGATGATATTAATGAAGAAATGGACGCCATGGATGTTGACATAGATGATCTAGATTCTGCAAATGAACATTTTATGGAACGTCAATAATAATTATTTGTTGTTATTATTTTTTTTATTATTTATTTTATGTGATAAATAATATTATGACATTTTGTGTGAACATTTTGATTTTATGCATTTTAATATACATTTTATATATTTCCTTTAAAAAATTCAATATAAAAAATATGTATGAAAATTTTAAATCGACAACTTACGACACGTCATCAGATGAATCACAAAATAAATGCACATCGCCAAGTGAATATATTAATAATTTTATGAATTCAATAAAAAAAAAAAGAACAAAAAATAAAAAAAATAAAAATAAAATTAAAAAAAATGACGATAATATGTATTTTTTTAGACAAGAACAATTTAACAATAATTATAGAGATACATTAACAGCATTTAATAATATAGCACCTGACCAAAAACCTATTTTTAATATTGCCAACTTACCTGTTTCCACATCTAATTTACAAAATGATGACCCAGTTGTAACAAAGTTAGTAGGTGATTTTATCAAACAACTCAATTACAATGTTAAAACTCAAGTGACTGATAGATTAAATGAAAATAGCGGATGGGATGAAAAAATGCAAGGACCTAATGAAAAATCAGGATGGGAAATTGCGCAAACACAACTCGGATTACCGTCATCAATATATGAAAATCCCGCAAAAAAATGTTCAGTTAAAATTATTGAAATAAAAGGAGTTCAAAAAGAAACCACGGAAGGTGAAACGCGATATAGAATTAATGTTATCCTCAAAAAAAAGAACACTAATGATAAAATGGCAATTCGCCTTCATTTTATTACGTCAAATGATGATGACGAATGTGGCAAACGTTATATTAATGATGGTGTGATAAATCAAAATGCAAACGTCAATAAGTCAAATAATGTTGTCGTTATTGAAGAAATTGCCATACTCGGATTCTTTATTTTTGAATCTGAACCAAACCTTTCACAACATTCAAATAAAGTTCAAACACCTAATGATGATTTTTTTAACTTTGATGACTTGAATAATAATGACATAACCGACCAAAAATTTATTATGAAAGAATTAAAAGATACGTATAAACGCAGAATTGAAGAAGCTGGTGGTTTTAACGCAGCTCTCGACACTGAGGGACGTAATTTTAATAATACATTGATGAACTACAAACAATAAAATTATTTATATATTAAAATAAAAATCCGCAAATATATTTATATACGTATATATATATATATATGACAATATTATGGCAGAAGAATTAGGACTCTACGATAATGATGATATAATAAATGTTACTAAATTACACATGATGACACGCACACAAAATACTGACAAATGGGAAGAAGACGGAAAAATAAAAACAATTAAATACACAAATGCGTGTTTTTATATTTCTATTTTGCAGTTTATGAATTAATATGAACACAGTCTACAACAAGAATCTGTATCAACATTAAAATCTATGTGCGAAGGCAGTGAAATTATGAAACAAACAAAAAATGAAATGGTGAACCTAACGACTAATCCTGCAATTGCTTACAATATAACGTATAATTTAAATGTGGGGTTTTTCAGAAGTAATATATACAAAGTTTAGGGGTGATCTTTATGACGGAACTAGCAACAACCCGATGTTTGGTGAACCTCATGACATGACACTTAACGGTACAAATACTGCGCTAAAAAGTACTTTTAAATTTAATCCTGGGCAAATTCACAGTATGATACACGCTGTTGGACCAGATGGTAGTGGAGGCATGGCTAAAGATGATTTCGACAAAAAAATGGCTACCGTTATGCAAAGTATATATGCGCAGGTTATTGACATCATTGTAAAGGATGAACAAAAAGATTTAAATGTGCTAATTCCATTGATGTCAGCCGGTTTATTTGCACCTTCATATTATAAACAAAATAACGCACCAAACACTGCATACTTTAAATTGTTCATGCCATACATAAAAGAAATGTGTAACTATATACAAAATCTAACAACGAAAAACCATAACGTTGTGCTTGGATTATTTGATTTAAGTAAAGATAGAACAAACAATAATCGTCAAGTACATGACGCATTTATTGCTTATTTAAAAACACTTGAAAAATAAATTAATATAACACTCGCGCACTTGGTTCAGTAACGCCGCCACAAAATTGAGGAAGCCAAAAATGTGGAATAGTTTGGCTAACGGATACATTTGATGTAAACGTTTTTTCGAATATCATTCTAAAATACAATGATTCTCTTGATAATGGTGGACAATGGAATGAATATGACGTCGTATCCACAAATTCATTTAATTTATGTGAAACCATTTTAGACATCTTTGAATGGTTAACCAATTTTACGAATGGATTTGTGGTTGTCCTAATATATTCTCCAATAAATATATCATAATTTTGAACAAATTCTAAGGAATTAAGTAACTTATTTTTGATATATCCAATACGTTCAAAATATGCTTTTTCATAATCATCATAATTTTCAGTATATATGGTTGCCATATTATTACCATACATACGATATTCTATTAACTCAAAAGTAGAAATCTTCATAATAACGTCGCTTTGAATTATTTCGTACCACGATTTTTCTTTTGATGATACACCGTCACTAAATGCTTCTTTTACGCGAAATAAAATTTCATTGGGCAACAAATTATCATCCTTAAATGCCAAACGTACAATTGATTTTTCAAGATTATTAAATTGTGGTCTTCTATCAGACACGGAACCATTTGTTAACATATATTCAACAAATTTTGTATCTAAAAATGGAAATCTAGCTTCGATACCGAAATGAGATATACATCTGTCCGCTCGAAGACCATCAAAACAATGAATTTCGTTGAGCAAACGAACACAATCATTATGAAATTCTTCATCAGTCGTGGCAAAACGTTCATATTTATATCCTCCAAGTAATTCATCAGCACCATCACCTATGAGTAAAACTTTTATATCAGTATTTTCGGCAATATATTTAGATATCATATATTGTCCACAACTTGCACGAATTGTCGTTATGTCATATGTTCCAATAGTTTCAACGACATGCGGAACGACATCCAAAAAATCATCTTCAGCCACTGTAATATGTGTATGATTGCTACCAATAAAATCAGCAGCCATAACTGCATGTTTATGGTCAGTTCCATTTTCTAGACCGATACTAAATGTTCTCGCAATTTTACCATATTGTTTAAGATATTTTGCACCGAGAGCAGAGGTTAAGCTACTATCTAAGCCACCCGACAGTAAAAAACCAATCGGTCTATCAGAACACATACGATTATTAACTGAATCAGATAATAATGTGTTAATTGTTGACATATCATATTCATCATTTTTTTTAACCATATTAAATTCGTCAAATGACGGAAACGAATAATATTCATAAAATGACATTTCTGAATTGAATTCGTCATTTTTTTTTTGTATAATGCCATAATTTCTAGGAGGAAATCGAATTACATCCATTGTTGGCTCTTCGTGTAACGGTAATCCTTGCAATTCTGATGCATAATAAAATCTATCGATTGTTTTGCCAATAAATAGCGGTCTCATTCCAAAACGATCGTTGACAAGAATGAAATTATAATCTCCCGATTTTAAATCAATGTCTAAAACTGAAAAAGCAAATTCTCCGTCTAATTCGTTGCTTAGTTCTTGACATATGTTGTGCATATTAATATCAAATATTGTGTCATTATGTGCCAACATTAAATACATCAATAAAATTATTTCACAATCTGAATTTGATTTGGGACTTAAATTATATTTTTTCTCAAGCTTTTTATTATTATATATCTCGCCATTACATGTGACATAGACAGACCTTTTATTATCTGAAAAATTAAATGGCTGATCTCCGTTTGTTGACAAATCGTTTATAGATAATCTTTCAAAATTAATGATAGCGTTATGCGGATTCGTTAAATGTACGTGTGTTGAACGGTCTGGCCCTCGGTGACATATTTTTCTTGATGAATTAAAAAAATCCAACAATATTTTTTTATGAGTTGTCGATAAATTTATGCATTTATCGTACAATAGTCCCGAAATTCCACACATTGTATGAAGTTGTTTATATGTTTATCTATATCTGTTTATTGTCATTAACTTTAGCAAATAAATAATTTACAATAAAAAAATCAATTTTTTTTGTTAAATATATCATAAAAATGTCATGAAATAACAAAAAAATATAAAAATAAGATTGACTTTTTACTACTATACATGTTACGTCATGCATTTTTAAAAATTATTATATAACGATATTTCGATTATTATACAATACCTTTTTAATGTCTTTTTTCACATTGGCTACAACATCCTTATTTTCACGCTTCTCGATGAACAAATCAAATTTTTTAATTGATATTTCAGATAATTCTTCTTTCTTTTTCATGTCATCATATTTCTCCATTAGAAATTCAAGATTGTCAATGTAAAGTTGGTGTAATATATATTCTTTATCATCAACTGCCCATTTATCGCCTGTAAAAATGTGAGCATATTCGTCTCTCATATTTGATATATAAACATTGTGATTTTCAGGTTTATCAACATCGAAATGCTTTAGAAGTACCAAATATGGCACGGACTTATTACTTCTTTTAAATATTGTATTATATTGTTTATTTGTTATGTGATCCGTTGCTTCTTTTCCGTACGACAACGTTATATTTATATTATTTATAGTTCCTTTATTTACATTATTTGTCGTCCTATTTGTTTTTTCTTTTTCCATTTTATTTTTTGTAATATTCATTATTTGTTCTATCTGTTTTTCCAGCAATAATATTTTATTATTTTGATTGTCAATTTGAACTTTTTTTTGAAATAATTCATCGTCCTTAATTTGTATTATATTTATTAATACTTTTAAATTATCTATGTCTTCTAATTTATATTTATTGGAAACACATTTTATTTTTTTATTTTTGTGACGATTTAATTCATAATTAGATCTAAAACATTTATTACACATCATACATATGTAATTTTTATTGTCCATTTATTATACATTAACATTATAGTTATGCATATTTTACCACACATTTTTTTTGGTTTTTTGTGTTTTTTTGTGGTTTTTGGGTTTTTTTTTATATGTAGCTTATTGCTTTTTTATTTTTTTTGTGTTTTTTTGTATTTTTTTGTGGTTTTTAATATATGTAATTCATTTATATGATTAGTGTTATTACTTTTATAAATAATGTTTATTTTTTGTATATATTATTTGCAGAGAGAGAGGAACAGTATATTGAATAAAGAGTTCACGAAAATATTTTTTTTTGATAATAAAATATTTTTTATTTGATTTTTTATGATATTATTTTTATAATCTAAAACGATATATTTAAGTGGATGACGTAATAGTTCAACTTTTATCGATGTACAATTAAGCATATGACATAATAGAACATCTTAAATGATATACAATTAAGCGGACGATACAATAGAGCAACTTAAATGATATACAATTAAGCGGACGATACAATAGAGCAACTTAAATGATATACAATTAAGTGGACGGTGCAATAGAGCAACTTAAATAAAACAAAAACAGACAAAAATTAAAAAATAATAATAAATATTCTAATAATGACAATTCATAAAATAAAAAATTAAACTAAAAAAAACAGATAAAAATCATAAATTAATAGTTTTTTTAAACGGACGATGCAATAGAACAACTTAAATTATATACAATTAAGTGGACGATGCAATAGAACAACTTAAATTATATACAATTAAGTGGACGATTCAATAGAACAACTTAAATTATATACAATTAAGTGGACGATGCAATAGAGCAACTTAAATGATATACAATTAAGTGGACGATGCAATAGAGAAACTTAAATGATATACAATTAAGTGGACGATACAATAGAACAACTTAAATTATATACAATTAAGTGGACGATGCAATAGAGCAACTTAAATAAAACAAAAACAGACAAAAATTAAAAAATAATAATAAATATTCTAATAATGACAATTCACAAAATAAAAAATTAAACTAAAAAACAGATAAAAATCATAAATTAATAGTTTTTTTTAAACGGACGATGCAATAGAGCAACTTAAATGATATACAATTAAGTGGACGATGCAATAGAGCAACTTAAATTATATACAATTAAGTGGACGATGCAATAGAGCAACTTAAATAAAACAAAAACAGACAAAAATTAAAAAATAATAATAAATATTCTAATAATGACAATTCACAAAATAAAAAATTAA
>Ga0209092_10000764_pt1 | contig 32287 bp, 25 predicted proteins | sample FraStrMetagenome_FD_187446 | JGI IMG/M metagenome (GOLD analysis project Ga0209092, IMG submission 187446) | Marine eukaryotic phytoplankton communities from Arctic Ocean - Fram Strait ARC3M Metagenome (SPAdes) (version 2) | ecosystem: Environmental > Aquatic > Marine > Oceanic | place: Fram...
TAGTACCATTAATTTGACCTGCAAAATACAATCCAGATATCAATTTAGTTTCTAGTGTGTGTTTTAATTGAGTTGGTTGAAAATAATCGTATTCGATAGCGTATCCAGGTCTAAAAAACTTTACATTCTCAAAACCGGCTACTTGCTGTAATGCTTTAAATTGTATGTCTTCGGAAAGTGAAGTGGAAAAACCATTGATATAATATTCTACCGTGTTCCAGCCCTCTGGTTCAACAAATAGCTGATGCCTATCCTTGTCGGCAAATCGATTAATTTTTTCTTCAATTGAAGGGCAATATCTTGGTCCGCTACTTTTTATAGCGCCATTAAACATTGGGGATTTATCAAATCCTTCTTTTAGAAGCTCATGCACTGTTCCGCTTGTATAGGACATGTAACACAATCGTTGATTGGTTAAAGTTTTTGTGGACTTTAGATAAGAGAATTTTTCTGGTTTTTCATCGCCTGGTTGCTCTGTCATTTTTGAAAAATCTAAAGAGCGTCCGTCAACCCTAGGAGGAGTTCCAGTTTTCATTCTACCAGATTGAAAACCAAAGCTTAATAAATCTTCAGTGATTCCTGTTGATGCTCTTTCCCCTGCTCTTCCTCCACCAAACTGTTTATCTCCAATATGTATAGTCCCATTTAAAAAGGTACCATTAGTTAATACGACGGATTTAGATCTTATTTCAATGCCTAGGGAAGTTTTAACTCCAACGACTTTTTCATTTTCGATTATCAAACTAGAAACCATTTCTTGATAAAAATCAAGATTTAAAGTTTTTTCCATCATATCTCTCCAGGTTTCAGAGAAACGCATGCGGTCACTTTGAACTCTAGGACTCCACATTGCGGGTCCTTTAGATTTGTTTAACATTTTAAACTGTATCGCTGTTTCGTCAGAAACAATTCCACTGTACCCTCCTAGTGCATCAATTTCACGAACTATTTGACCTTTCGCAATTCCACCCATAGCCGGGTTACAAGACATCTGTGCAATATTTTGTAAGTTCATTGTAATCAACAATGTTTTTGATCCTAAATTCGCTGCTGAGGATGCAGCTTCAGATCCAGCATGTCCAGCACCAACCACTATAACATCATATTCGTTTGGAAACATAGTATTCTGTTTTTTTTATTAGTAACTAAAATTTAGTCTAAGATGTTTCACGTGGAACATTGTATTTAAAAAATTAACCCTACTCATGATTTTTCAATAGCCTGCAAATATAGTTAAATAACTTACAATCAGTTTATTAAAATCCTATTAAATTGATTTTCAGCATACTATAAAAAATCTCTCAGGGATAGTGCTTTGTTTTCTTTGACTCTCATTAAATCAGCATCTTTTTTAGTTTTATCTTTATAGCCACAATAGTGCAATACACCATGAATAATAACACGGTGTAATTCATTTTCAAAAGTAGTATTAAATGTACTAGCGTTCTCTTTAACTCGTTCTACTGAAATAAAAATATCACCATTAATCTGATTTCCTAAACTATTATCAAAGCTGATGATATCAGTTAAGGTGTCATGCTTTAAAAACTCTACATTTAGCTTATGAAGGTATTCATCATCACAAAAAATATAACTAAGCTCTCCTTCCTCAAGATTTTCATTTGATATAATAACAGATATCCAGCTAGCAACTTTTTCTGGGTTTTGTAAATTAAATGTGGTCTCTGAAAAAAAATCAATCATCTTTATTCTTAAAATATTCTTGAACTTTTTGTTTGTATTCTAGACGCAAAGGTAGCGCCTCTCGGTTTAAAATTTCAGTCGTGTTGAAATACTTTTTAATATCTTCTGGACCGTTAGTGATATTATTTTCAAACTTCTTCCGGTTTGTTTTAGACTCTCGTTTCGTTTCTTGACCTTGCTCAAAAGTAGCTTTATCTAATTTAAGTAATTCATGCTGAAGATTTTGCATTTTCTCTAATGTTTTTTGATCAAAACCTTTCTCTAATAACTGTTGTTCTATATTTTCCATTTCACGAAGTAAATCTCCGGTATTTCCTATCTCACCTAATTGGTTTATTTTATCTTGTAACTGTTGCCTAAGCATTTGTTGTTCTTTAAATATTTCAAACAATTTACCGTTTAAGTCTTCTTCATTTCCGTAGCCTTCTTCACCTTTTTGTTTTCCATTTTTTCCATTTTTGCCAGACCCATCTCCTTCACCCTGACCCTCACCTTTTCCCTCTCCCTGACCTTTTCCTTCTTTTCCTTTTCCTGTTTTTCCTTTTTCACCAAGACCATCTTTCATTTTTTTATTAAGCCCTTCTTGCTTTTTAATAATGTCTGGTAATTGAAACCCTTGGCCCTCTCCTTCACCTTTGCTTTTTCCCTTTCCTTTCCCCTTTCCTTTTCCTTTTCCTGAAATACTCATTTGGTCCTGCATACTTCCTAGAACATCACTTAATAAAATAGCTAATTCATTAGCGCCAGTAACTATATATTGTTGACTTGAAATTCCTTTTCTAGCTTCATTTTCGGCTAAACGCTCTAAACTCTTGTTTAAATTATAGGCAACGTCCGTTAGATACTTGTTTATTTTTCCACCCAACATTGGCTGTCTTAATGACAAGGTAAACAGGCTGTCATCCACATGTTCAAAGTTTTGTTTTAATTCATTTTGCTTAATTAATTTTTTTCCAAATAAAGGGCTCCCATAACCGGTAGTTTTAAATTCTTCCATTAAGTCTTCTTGCTCAAAAGAAAAAACCACTAAATTATCTAATATTTGGCGCAGCATTTCCAAATCTTCATCGAGTGTTTCCATTTGACCAGATTGCATCTGCATCTGCATCTGCTTTCCCATCTCCTTCATCTTTTGAGCTGCATTTTTTTGTCTTTTTGAAGCTTCTTTCTTATCACCACTGTCTAAGTTATCACTCGCCTTTTCTTGTTCTTTTTTAACTTCTTCTTCCCCTTTTTTGTCGTCGGGAATATCCATAGGATCCTTTAAATCCTTGTTCTCTTTTTGTAGCTCTTCTTTTTCTTTTGTATACTTTTCAAACTTTTCATTTATTTTTTCTTGTTCTTCTTTCGTGTTTTCTTCTTTTGGAGCATCAGCTAGTTTCTCTTGCTCTTCTGCAAGTTTATTTAATTCCTCGGCTAGCTTTTCGGCCTTTTTAGTGACATAATAGCGTTTGGTTAACTCTACTAATTGCTCAAGGTTTTTTTCTTGATTTTTATTTTGTTTAGAAAGCTTTTCTAATTTTTCAGTTAACGCTTCTTTTTCAATTTTTTCTTGAAGTTTTTCAAGCTCGTCCAGGAGTTTTTCGTTTTTCTTTAACTGCTCTTCATTTTCTTGAAAGCGTTCTTTTAATTGCTCCTTAAAGGGATCTTTTTCTTTCTTTTCCAGTTGAAAGTTTTCTAAATTCTCTTTTAATTCATTTGAGAATTTTTTCATCATCTTTTCTTGCTGTTTCTGTTTTTTAAGGAACTTTTCGAGTTTCTTTTTATCGTTCCAGTTGAGTTGGTTTTTTTCTTTTTGAATTTTTGATATCTCTTCTAGTGTTTTGTCTTGCTGCATCATATCCTCCAAAGACTTATCCAACGCTTTGATGCTTTGCTCCTGGTTTTGAAGCTGTTCATTTTCAATTTCATCTTGCGTTAGTTTTCTGAAAGAATAAACTGTAGACTTGCTAGATTTAAAATTATGAAGTACATCATTATCAAAAACTTGAAAATAGTAATCATATGAGACCCCATCGGTTAACAATAAATTACCTGGGAAATTATAAACAAACTGATCAAAATTTGATGCATTTATCTTTAAGGCTATCTTTTGTTTCTTCTCTTCTTCTCTTGAAGGATAATAAACTAATTGTAATTTTGTAAGCCCATAATCATCTGATACATTACCCAAAAAATACAACCTTTGACTATCCGTGCTGTCTTTTTTGGAGGCTACTTTTATTTCTGGATACTCATCTCTTATTACCTTTAAAGTAAACGAAAGATTTTCATATTCTTTTAGATTTTTATTAGATGTCGTAATTACATAATCTAATTGAGTAGATACCTTTTTTTCAAGATTAAAGTTTTCTTGATTCTGAAAAAATAAATATGATGTGTCCTTTGTTTTTAAAACAACTTTATCGGTGTTTTTTGTTTGAATATTCCATGTAACTTTTGTTCCTTGAGGAATAATTGCATTTCCTGAACTCTCTAAAACCTCATCTTTTTTTCCTGTATAATTAGGATAGTCTAATGTCATTTTAAAATTAACTAAAGAGGGGGTTTTTATGACATTCAAGGTGTATTTTTTAGAACTCACTTGATTGGCTTTTAAGCTAAATTCAATTGGCTTTATCGGTTGCAGAAACGTGTGCTCAAAAATTCCGGGTGCAACTTGTATTAGATAATAGGTTTCGTTATTAAAAAAGATGCTGGCGTTTTCTGGCAAATATTCTCCAACCGTCCTAATTTTTAATGTAAAAGTCTTGTTTTCTATAGCGCTAAGATAATTGTTTAAAACCTGAAACTTGAAAGGTGCTGGTGGCTCATATGCAATATCATAATTTACGACTCTTTTGTAACTACTTGAAAAAATTTCCTTTTCTCCTAATACAGTAAAAAGTAAAAATATAATTACAGGGATTGCTACATATTTAAGGTATTTTCTGTTTCTTTTAAAATTGATGGCTGTTTTAAAAAGAATCGGTTGTAAATCGGTAGATTTTTGATCAATACTCGCAAGTAAAAGTTCGGATTCTCGTTGATTTTGATTCAACTGAATAAGGTTTAAAAGCTTATCGCTAACTTCTGGAAAATGATTCCCTATTAATTTAGAGGCCTCTTCGTGAGTTATTCCTTGTTGAAGATTAAACAATTTTAATAAAGGCTTGGCTATAAATCGAACGAACAAAGCGGCTTCTACCAATATAAAAGCCCAAAATAAAATAGTTCTTCCAAAGGAGTTTAACCATAAAAAATATTCAATAAGTAGCGTAACGATAAGGTATAAGAGTCCTATAGCGAAAAAAAGAATGATTCCTTTAATTAATTCGCTAGTATAGTATTTCTTAGTAAATTGTTTCAGCTTTTGCTGAATCATTGAAAAACTATTCATTGCTTAAATACGATAGATATATAATGCCGAAAATACTATATTAATTTTAATCTGCCTGTTAATATTTTGTTGCAAAAATTAAACCAAATTATACTTTTAATAAAGACTTCGGGAATTGTACCTTTGTTTCATCATTTTTAAGAATTAACATATGTCTAAAAAAGTAAGAGTTCGTTTTGCGCCAAGTCCAACCGGCCCTTTACACATTGGAGGGGTAAGAACCGCCTTGTTTAATTATTTGTTTGCTAAAAAACATGGAGGAGATTTTATTTTACGTATTGAAGATACCGATCAAAAAAGGTTTGTAGAGGGGGCAGAAAAGTATATAGTTGAAGCGCTCAGTTGGCTTAATATCTCGTTTGATGAAGGTGGTGAAAAAGAAGGAGAATATGGTCCTTACCGGCAAAGTGAACGAAAAGATATTTACAAACAATATGCTGAACAACTTATTGCTACTGGAAATGCTTATTATGCTTTTGATACCTCTGAGGAATTAAATTTTCACAGAAAAAATCATGAAGAGAAAGGGAAAACTTTTATATACAATTGGCATAATAGAGAAAAACTAAACAACTCTATCTCGTTATCAGAGGAAGAAGTGGCGGCAAAAATTAAAAATGGCTTCGATTATGTGATTCGTTTTAAAATGCATAATCCTAAAGAGGGCCCAGAAAGCATCATTTCGACACAAGATATAGTAAGGGGTCAAGTGTCTTTTAAAAAGGAACTTTTAGACGACAAAGTATTATTTAAGAGTGATGGTATGCCAACATATCATTTGGCAAATATTGTAGACGATCATTCTATGAAAATCACTCATGTAATTCGCGGTGAAGAATGGTTGCCTTCAGTTCCGTTACATATCGCTTTATACCAAGCGTTCGATTGGGAAGTGCCAAAATTTGCTCATTTACCTCTAATTATGAAACCTGTTGGTAAAGGAAAGTTAAGTAAGCGTGATGGTGATAAAATGGGGTTCCCCGTATTTCCAATTCAATGGAAAACCAATGAAGGCGAAGTGTTTTCTGGTTATAGAGAAGACGGTTATTTTCCTGAAACAGTAATAAATATGTTAGCTTTATTAGGTTGGAATCCGGGTACGGAACAAGAAATATTCAGTTTGAGCGAATTAGTAGAAGTTTTTGATTTAGGTAGAATTAACAAAGCGGGGGCTAAATTTGATCCAGAGAAAACAAAATGGTTTCAACATCATTATTTACAAGTAAAAGATAATAAAATGTTAACAAGTCTATTTTCAAAATTTTTAGAAAACAAAGGTATTGTTACCAATAAAGATCTTTCAATTATAGTGGAATCAATAAAAGACCGCGCGACTTTTGTGAGTGATCTCTGGGAACAAGGTAGTTTCTTTTTTGAAGCTCCAACCGAGTATGATGAGAGAGCTTCAAAAAAAGCATTTAAGGAAGGAACTTGTGAAATCATGACCACTGTGTTAGGTCTTTTAAATGAGTGCAACGAATTTACTTCAGATGAAGTTTCAAACCGAGTAAAAAAATGGCTTACAGATCAAGGAATTGGTTTCGGTAAAGTGATGATGCCTTTAAGGCTTTCTCTTGTGGGAGATATGAAAGGACCTGACGTATTTAATATTGCGGCTATTCTTGGTAAAAAAGAAACGATTAATAGGGTGCAGAAAACAATAACTTTTTTATCTACTGATTGAGCTATTACTGATAAGGCAATTTAAAAACTGTTTATTTTAACGTCCCCGTTTACTAAATTATTACTAAAAGCTCCATGATTTGAAAACCAAAAAAAATTCATCGCACTTACTTTATGTGATTAACCCCTAAACAAAAAAGAAAATGATTAAACACATAAATTAAAGGAACTTTAAAAGTAATAAAAGTACCTTTTTTTGTATCTTCATGCTTGCGTTTTAATCTATAAACTATTGTTATGAACTATATTGTATTGCTTGTTATTATTGGAATATTTTTATTATTATTTGCTTCATTTTTTATAGTAAAGCAACAAACTATTGCTATTGTTGAGCGATTTGGAAAGTTTTCTAGAGACTATGGAGCGGGAATTAATATAAAAATTCCCCTTATTGATAAAATCGCTGGACGAGTAAACTTACGTATTCAGCAGCTTGATGTTATTGTCGAAACAAAAACAAAAGATGATGTATTTGTTCATTTAAAAATTTCAGTTCAATTTCAAATAAAAAGAGGAGATGTATATAACGCATTCTATAAATTACAGAATCCTCACGAACAAATTACCGCTTTTATATTTGATGTTGTTCGTGCCGAAGTACCAAAAATGATATTGGATAATGTATTTGTTAAAAAAGAAGAAATAGCAATTGCGATTCAAAGAGAATTAAAAGATGCAATGTTAAATTATGGCTATGACATTGTAAAGGCTTTAGTAACAGATATTGATCCTGACCAATTGGTGAAAATTGCCATGAACCGTATTAATGCCGCTGAGAGAGAGAAAGTTGCTGCGCAGCACGAAGGAGATGCGCAACGAATATTAATTATTGAAAGAGCAAAAGCGGAAGCTGAAAGTAAACGATTACAGGGCTTGGGTATTGCTGATCAACGTAGGGAAATTGCAAGAGGTCTTGAGGATAGTGTTGATGTTTTAAATAATGTAGGTATCAACTCCCAAGAAGCGTCTGCGTTAATAGTGGTTACTCAACATTATGATACTTTGCAGTCTGTTGGGGACGCTACTAATTCCAATTTAATATTATTACCTAATTCACCTCAAGCAGGAAGTGATATGTTAAACAATATGATAGCGTCTTTTGCGGCCAGCAATCAAATTGGAGAACAAATGAAAAAAGACAATGAGGCTAAGGGGATTATAAATAAAAAGAAAAAAGTTGACTAAGCCTCCTCAAACAGATTTTGATTATTAGACAAATTAAAAATAGCCTTCTGACTTAGAGGGTTATTTTTTTTGCTTCTAATACCAATAACTCGTTCTTATCCTCCAATGCTTTTAATACAAACTCTTTAATTTCTGGAGTAGATTCTTGATTGTTTTTCAACAAAACCCCCAGGCTTATCATTGTTACAATTCGGGTGCCAGCTTTTTTAACAGCAGTACCAAAGAAAGATAATAATTCGTCATAGGAAATGTTTTCTGCTAATTCCTGGATTTTTATTTTTGCTATCTCTTGTTTTTGAACAGGTAGTTTTGTGTATTTTTTACCAAAACGCATAATTTCATTAATAGGCGAAACCATTGATGTTTTAGCTTGTATCTCTTTTTTATGAACAGGTTTTTTCTTTTCCCAGGAATCACGCAATCCTACTGTTTTATTAAAAACTATATTTTTTAAAGTACTATCATCATCCACGTTAAAATATCCCAAACGTTGAAATTGAAAACTATCTCCTGGTTTTACAAAAGCCAAACTAGGTTCTACAAAGGCTTCTGTAATCGCAAGAGAATTTTGATTTATAAAGTCCATGAACGTTTTGTCCTTATGGCTATCTGGAGCTTCATCGGTAAATAAACGATCGTAAGACCTTATCTCTGCTTTTAATGCGTGTGCTATAGACACCCAATGAAGGGTTCCTTTTACTTTTCTAACGCTAGCTTCAGTTCCTGAGCCACTTAAACTATCTGAATCATAGGAACATAAAATTTCAATAATATTTCCTTGATCATTTTTTACTACAGAGTCCGCCTTTATGATATAAGCATTTTTTAAACGAACCTCTTTTCCAATAGTTAATCTGAAAAAATTTCCACTTGCGTCTTCTTTAAAATCTTCTCTTTCTATATATAATTCTTTAGAGAAAGGAACATCTCTAAAACCAGCACTCTCATCTTCGGGATTATTTTCAGCTTTTAAAAGTTCTTCTTTTCCATCGGGATAGTTGGTGATTATTAATTTTATAGGATTTAAGACTGCCATTACGCGTGGAACAACCTTGTTTAAATCTTCTCGAATACAAAATTCTAATAAGGATACATCAATTACGTTTTCCCGTTTTGCTACACCAACAGATTCAATAAATTTTTTTATAGCATTGGGTGTATATCCCCTTCTTCTTAAACCAGAAATCGTTGGCATTCTTGGGTCGTCCCAACCTTTTACAACATTTTGTTCTACCAATTGGAGTAACTTTCGCTTACTCATAACAGTATAACTTAAGTTTAGTCGCGCGAATTCTCTCTGTTTTGGAGCTAAAGGAAGTTCATTTGAATTTTCCTTGTAAACCTCTTCTCTAAACCAATTATAAAGCTTTCTGTGGGGTTTAAACTCTAAAGAGCACAATGAGTGTGAAATTTGTTCGATATAGTCACTTTCGCCATGTGTCCAGTCATACATTGGATAAATACACCAATCGTCTCCTGTTCTGTGATGTGTTTTCTTTAAAACACGATACATAATAGGATCACGCATAAGCATGTTGGGATCTTGCATGTCAATTTTTGCTCTTAACACGTGATTACCTTCACTAAACTGACCGTCTTTCATTCTTTTAAATAGGTCTAAGTTTTCTTCAGTTGATCTGTTTCTAAAGGGACTATTGGTTCCAACTTGGGTTGGTGTTCCTTTTTGAGATCTCATTTCTTCGCTCGACTGCGAATCTATATATGCTTTTCCATTTATTATTAAGCGAATCGCCCAATCATAAAGTTTTTGAAAATAATTTGAGGAATATAATTCCTGGTCCCATTGATAACCCATCCAAATAATATCTTCTTTAATAGCGTCGACATACTTTTGTTCTTCTTTTGCGGGGTTGGTATCATCGAATCTTAAGTTTACAGGAGCATTATATTTTTCCCCAAGTCCAAAACTAATACCAATTGCTTTAGTATGCCCAATATGTAAATATCCATTTGGTTCTGGTGGAAAACGGAAACGCAAATTTTCTCTTGGCATACCGTTAGCCATGTCTTCTTCAATGAGGTGTTCAATAAAATTGAGAGGATTCGTTTTTTCTAACATCTTTATTTACAATTTAATATTTACAAACGCCCGGTACAAGTTAAGGATTTGTAACTTTGCAAAAATAGTTGAAATGAGCACGATACAATTAAAAAATATAAAAATTTATGCCTTTCACGGCTGTTTACCAGAAGAAGAAAAAATTGGATCAGATTATATAGTGAATCTCTCAGTGAAAGCAAACCTTGACAAGGCGTCCAAAAGCGACGAATTAACAGATACCGTTGACTATGTGTTACTTCAAAAAATTGTGGCGGAACAAATGGCTATAAAATCTAAATTATTAGAACACGTAGGAAAACGAATCGTTGACAAAATATTACTTGAGATTTCGCAAGTAAATTATATAAAAATAATGGTTGCGAAGGTGAACCCGCCAATAGATGGAGATGTGGCGCTCGTTAGCGTAACCTTAACTAAAAAAAGATAAATTATTTTTTAAGTGAAAAAATTGAACTTTGTATTATATTTGCTATCTCAATAAGACTTTTATTATTGAATAGTGTTTTAGGGCGTCGTGGCCGAGTGGCTAGGCCGGGCTCTGCAAAAGCTCTTACAGCGGTTCGAATCCGCTCGACGCCTCAAAAAAGCTTCAGTAAAATACTGAAGCTTTTTTATTTTCGAACGTTTCTGGAATATTCTCTATTCCATCTTGAATATTCTCGGGAAATACGCCTTGAATTAACAGCAGAACTCCAAAACCAATTATTAATATGCTTACCCACTTTTTGGTTTTTATAATAAAACGAGGGGTAAGATTGCTTTTTAACCTTTTTGCAAGAATTATTTTTAACAAATCGGTTAAAAATAAAGTTATCATACTGGTGGATAAAAACAATAGAACTCCATTTTTATGAGTAGTTACTGCTTGTGCAATAATAATGGTTGCGATCCAAGATGCTAAAACACCAAAATTAACGAAGTTTAATAAAAAACCCTTTAAGAAAAGACCTCCATGATTTTTCTTAGTTACGACTGAATAATGTTCTCTTACAATTTTAATAAATGATTTTGAGGTTCGTATGTAAGATATAACGCCAAACGCGATTAGAACACCACCGCCAAAAATTAGTAAAGCAGGGTCATCTTTAACTTTTTCAAGAATTTGACTGGTGCTATAAAATGCAATAATAATAAAAATTACGTCTGAGAATAATGCACCTAAATCAAAGAAAATAGCAGCTTTAATACCTTTTGTTATACTGGTTTCAATTAAAGTAAAAAAAACTGGCCCTACAGCAAAAGCTAATAAAAAACCATAAAAAGCAGCATATAATAAACCATCAAACATAATATTACAAAAGTACTAAATACATATGAAATGATTTAATGAAGATATTTTAATTAACTAAAACATCTTCTTTATGGCCCACCATATCAAAATCTAATTGTTTTCTTACTAAGTCTGCTTTTTTTACACGAACAAAAACCTCATCCCCAAGTTGGTAGCTTGTTTTTGTACGATCTCCTATTGCAGCATATTCCTCTTTGTTAAATACGTAATGATCTCCTTTTATGTCTTGTAACCTTACCATTCCTTCGCATTTATTAGAAACTATCTCTACATAAATACCCCAATCTGTTACACCAGAGATGACTCCTAAAAAGTTTTGATTTTGATGGTCGAACATGTATTTAACTTGCATGTATTTTATACTTGCTCTTTCTGCTTGTGAGGCTAATCCTTCCATTTCGCTACTGTGTCTACATTTTTGTTCGTATTGATCCTCGTTTGCGTCTTTAGCTTCTTCTAAATAACTGTTTAATAAGCGGTGTACCATAATATCCGGGTACCGGCGGATGGGAGAGGTAAAATGAGTGTAATAATCGAAGGCTAATCCGTAATGCCCTATGTTTTGTGTGGTGTAGACAGCTTTACTCATGGAACGTATTGCAAGTGTATCCACTAGGTTTTGTTCTTTTCTTCCTTGAACCTCTTTTAATAAATTATTTAAAGAGTTAGAAGTTGATTTTCGATCACGTGTATCTAATTTATAACCAAACTGTTTTATAATATTTTCTAAAGCAGCAATTTTTTCATCGTTGGGCTCGTCATGAACACGGTAAATAAATGTTTTTTTTGGTTTTTTTTCTCCAATAAATTTGGCAACGCTCCTATTAGCAAGAAGCATAAACTCTTCTATTAGTTTATTAGCGTCTTTACTTTCTTTAAAGTAAACTCCTTCTGGATTATTATCTTTATCTAAATTAAATTTCACCTCTACCTTATCAAAAGAAATAGCACCATCTTTCATTCTTTTTTTTCGAAGAATTTTAGCTAATTCATCTAATTTAAGTATTGCTTCGGTTATCGTATTTTTAACCTCATAATTTTTTCCTGTTATAGATATTTTTGATGGTATCGTAAGGGTTTGAGATTTTTTTGAGGCTTTGTTTTCAATCACGTATTGCGCTTCTTCATAAGCAAAACGAGCATCACTATAAGTAACTGTTCTACCAAACCATTTATCTATTATTTCTGCTTTATCGTTTATTTTAAATACAACTGAAAAAGTAAATTTTTCTTCTTTAGGTCTTAAGGAACAAGCGTTGTTAGATAAAACTTCAGGAAGCATTGGTACCACTCTATCTACCAAGTATACTGAAGTTGCTCGATCAAAAGCCTCGTTATCTAAAATGGTTCCTGGTATTAAGTAATGTGAAACATCTGCAATGTGAATACCTATCTCATAAACGTCTTTTTTTAATATTTTGAAAGATAAAGCATCATCAAAATCTTTTGCATCTTTAGGATCTATTGTAAAAGTTAAATCGCCTCGCATATCACGACGTTTTTTAATTTCTTCTTTATTGATTGAAGTATCTATATTATTTGCGTATTCTTCCACTTCATTATTAAATTCATACGGTAACCCATATTGTGCTAAAATGGAGTGTATTTCTGTATTATGCTCTCCTGGTTTTCCTAAAACTTTAATTACATTACCATAAGGGGATCCCGCTTTTTCTGGCCAGCTTTCAATTTCTACCAATACTTTTTCTCCATCTTTAGCTTTATTGATATTCTCTTTTGGAATAAAAATATCGGTGTACATTTTAACATCTTGACATTCCACAAAAGCAAAACGTTCTTGAATCTTTATAACTCCAACAAATTCTTTTCGTTTTCGCTCTATTATTTGAGTTACTTCTCCTTCTTGTTTTCCTCCTTTTTTTCTTTTAAAAACATAAACCTCCACGGTATCACCATTTAAAGTATGATTTAAGTTTTTATTATTTATAAAAATATCATCATCTAAATCATCTACAATAATATAGGCTTGACCTCTAGATGTGACATCAGCTATTCCTATATAATAATTTTTTGATGCTTTTATTATATATTTTCCTCTAGATATTTCTTCTATTTTTTGTTCAGTTTGAAGTTTTTTTAAGATTTTAATAATTAAATTTCTTGTGGCAGTGTCTTTAACGTGTAAAATAGAAGCAACCTGTTTATAGTTAGTAGGCTTTGAATTTTGTTTTCTTAAAGTAGTTAGTATACTTTGGGTAAGATTGGAATTATTTGGTTTCTTCTTATTCTTATTTCTTTTCAACATTTTTTTATTTTAATTAAGGTAAAAGTAAGCTTTAAATTTTTGTATTGGTATTAACGAACTGTTATTATTAATTACCTTTATAAAAATTACTTAATTAAATTTATTCTTATTAATCATGAAAGATTTTATAACCATAGCAAGATTTACCTATCCTAGTGAATATGTTATTATAGAATTATTACTTCAACAAAAAAATGTTAATTATTTTTTTTTAAATGAAACCGCTATTACTATACTTCCTTTTCATTCTAATGCTTTTGGTGGAATTAGACTTCAAGTACATAAAATTGATAAAGACATGGCTGTAAAAATTATAACTGATTTAAATAACGATATTATTTTAGAAATTGTTTAAACTTTATACCTAAAATAAACGTTATTAACAGTTATTATATAATACACTTTTTTTTAATTAAATTTAAATATAAAATGATGCTTATTATTGCTTGTTAATAGTTACAATAACTTTTATATTATTTATTTTGAAATTAAGTTAAATTGTTTTGTTAGTAAGATATCAACAGTATATAAACCGCTTTTTTAATTGATTTATAACTAGATAGCAGTTTATATTAACCATTGTTAATTACTCTAATTTAATAATGATTTTTTATAAGTATTTTTATTTATAAAGTTTAAAAAACGACCTATTTATTTGATAACTTTTATATAATTTAAAGTTAACTTTTTTGGTTAAATAAAATAAAAATTACAATGATTTTTTATTTTTAATATCCTAATTTATTTTTATAAAAAGAATGAACAGCTATGAACACTTTATTAACTTTTCAAAAAGATAAGTTATTTTAAATAGTTAATAATATTTATACACTTAAAGTGTTTTATTAATCCTCTGTTTATTAATTTTATACAATATATTTGCTCCAATAAACTTAATTAAAAATTAAATTTTTATTTAGAGTAATTAAATTAAAATAAAATACAGTTTCTACGTCCTAAATTAATAATAAACAACGCTTGATCCGTTAAATAAAATAATTAAAAATATGAAAATAGCTATTGGAAATGATCATGCTGGTCCAGCATATAAAGAATCAATTGTAAATTTTTTAGAATCTAAAGGCGTAATTGTATTAAATTACGGAACAGATACCGAGGACAGTGTAGATTATCCTGACTTTATTCATCCTGTAGCTAACGATGTAGCTACAAATAAAGTTGACTTAGGTATAATTATTTGTGGTTCTGGAAATGGCGCCGCAATGACTGCAAATAAATATAAAGAAGTACGAGCTGCACTTTGTTGGAATAAAGAACTTACTGAATTAGCTAGACTTCATAATAATGCAAATATTTTAAGTATTCCAGCGCGTTATACAAGTATTCCTCAGGTACTAGCTATGGTTGATGTTTTTCTAAACACTAAATTTGAAGGAGGAAGGCATCAAACAAGGGTTGAAAAAATTACTTGTTCTTAATTTTTGTGAGCTGATTAATTACAACTATTAAAAAACAATAAATTAGATATATGAATGTAGTTATTAAAAAGTTTAATGATTTATCTACTATTGAATTATATGAAATACTTCAATTACGTTCTAAGGTGTTTGTAGTAGAACAAGATTGTGTATATCAAGATATAGATGGCAATGATCAAAAAGCTTTACATATTATAGGAACAATCGAAAATAAAATAATTGCCTATACTCGCTGTTTTCGGCCAGGTGATTATTTTAGAGAAGCTTCAATTGGACGAGTGGTTGTAAAAGAATCACAAAGAAAGTTTAAGAGAGGAAATCAAATAATGAACAAATCTATTAAAGCGATAGAAGATCATTACAAAACAAACACTATTAAGATTTCAGCACAATGTTATTTAAATAAATTCTACACCAATCTACAATTCAAACCGATTGGAGAAAAATATTTAGAAGACGGTATTCCGCATATTTACATGATAAGGAAATAACGGCCGCTTTTACCACGCTAAACCATTTTTATTTATTGATCTATTGATTTAATATTTTTATTGAAAGGAATTCCAAGTTGAAACACAATATCTTCATCGTCGGTGTGATTCGAAGCATCCAATCCGTAAACTATTTTAGTTGGATCGCCATAAACAAAAGTTCCAAAAATATGATCCCAAATAGAAAGCACATTCCCAAAATTACTATCTGTCCAAGGCAGCTCATGATGGTGATGAAATTTATGCATATTTGGAGAGACTATAACATAACTTAGACCTTTATCTAACCAGAGAGGCAGGGATATGTTTGCGTGGTTAAAATAAGTAAAAGGGATGGTGATCATTCTGTATAAAAAGTAAAAAGAAACCGGCATTCCCATAAGAACTACAACTATTAAAGCAAAGGTTTCTCGTATTAAAAAATCGAACGGATGGTGCCTGGTTCCCGTGGTTACATCTACGTGTTTATCGGTATGATGAACGATGTGAAGACGCCACATCCACCTAACTTTATGCAATAAAAAATGGACAAAATATTGAGAGGTAAAATCCAACACAACAATAGAAATTAATAATTTAAACCAAAGTGATGCATCTAAATAATTAAGAAATCCAAAACCAGTCTCATTAAGCCGTTCATCAACAAAGATCAGTAAAAAACCAAAAATTGAATTAATTATTACAACGAGTAATAAAAGCTGGATGTTAGTTTTAGCGTGCTTCCATTTACTATTCGGGTTTTTGTAAAAGGAATAATATCCCTCTATGATCCAAAATAAAACAATAAAGAAAAGAATCCAAGTCGCTTTTATCCAAGTAGGCAAATGTTCAAAATAGTTTAAAAACGCTTCCATACGTTACTTTAATATTTTTTGGTATCTCGATGTATTATTAAGTACAGATACTGCTTCTAAAATTTCAGGGCTATAACTTAAATGATATTTATACATTCCGTCGCGATAGAAATAACGTTTTAAAATTTCATCGCTTAACAAGTTAATTATTTCATCTTTTTTTTCAACCAAGGCTTTTTCTTTGGCGTCATCTAAAACAATCATTAATTGATTATAACTAGAAGAAATGTCTTTTTGTAAATGTTCATCTTTTGATTTACGCAACGCTTTTGAAAATAACTTTTCAGTTTCGGTTTCATATTCAAAATTATGAGTCTTTAAAAACGCTAAAAAATCTTGAAAATCCCGATTGGAAAAAGAAAAATCCTCCCAATTATTAATATTATTATTGTAATAATATTTAGTAGCATAGTCAAAAATTGCTTGATCTTTAAGCAAGGCAGTTGTAATTGAGCTAAACTCACCTGATTTTAATTCAATATCCGGCACAATACCTCCACCGTCGTAAACTGTTCTTCCGCCTTTTGTTTTAAAAGAATTATATTCTTTAGCGCTTAAACGAATAGGATCACCATTTTCATCACGATTCCAGTAATCAAGCGCCTGGATACACCTTCCGCTGGGAGTATAATACCGTGAAATTGTCACCTTTAATTGTGTGCCATACGTAAGCTTTTTAGGGCGTTGTACCAACCCTTTTCCAAAACTACGCGCGCCAATAATAACAGCTCTGTCAAGGTCTTGTAGTCCGCCAGAGACTATTTCACTTGCGGATGCGCTTCTACCGTTTACCAATACAACAAGTGGAATTTCTGAGTCAAAAACAGGTTTCTGAGTTTTATAGGTTTTATTATACTTTTTAATAGCCGATTTTGTAGTTACAATAGCCGCACCTTTAGGAACAAACAAATTAACGACGTTTATAGCCTCTGTTAAAAGTCCGCCGGGATTCCCTCTTAAATCAAGTATAATTTTAGTTGCCCCCTGTAATTTTAAATCTTCTAAAGCCGCTTTTGTCTCCGTAGTAGTTTTTCTATTAAATTTAGACAGTACAATATAACCAATATCATCATTTATTAATTGGTAAAAAGGGACCGCATCAACATCTATTGCGCCTCTAGTTAAGGTAGTGGTTTCCGTTTTTCCTTGTCGCAAATAGGTTAGTTTAACTTTAGAATTTACCGCACCCTTTAACAACTCACTAGCATCTCCTTCGTTATCTAAGAGAGTAATTTCCCCTATCTTAATAATTTGATCTCCCGATTTTAAACCAGCCTTATCTGCTGGGAAACCTTTAAAAGGTTCAATTAGTATCATTTTATTGTCTTTATTCCTAACGGTTGCTCCAATACCTGTGTACATTCCAGAGTTGTTAATGCGAGCATCCTCTACTTCTTGTTCGTCCCAGTAAACCGTATAGGGATCCAAGTTTTCTAACATTCCTTTAATTGCTTTATTCATTAAATCTGAAGGTGTTGTTTCATCAACATAGTTCATGTTTAACTCTTTAAAAAGTGTAGTAAATATTTCTAGTTGTTTGGCAATTTCAAAAAAGTCTCCTTTAAAGCTAACCGTCGTAAATAGTATTCCTAAGGTAAGAATAGGAATTAGAATTTTCTTTTTCATATTATATTTTATTAACCAGAAACTTAAGTGATGTTTCAATTTCGGAATATGGCAACATTTCATTACTAATGTATAAAAAGAATAAACTAAACTTTAGTTCTTCCTCGTTTTTTAACAAATGTTTCTGAAGTCTATAAGCTTCTCTAAGTTGTCTTTTTAATCGATTTCTGATTACCGCACTTTTGAAATTGCGTTTAGGAACAGCAAAAGCGGCTTGTGTTTTTTTTACATTGTTAGACGGAAGATAAAACACTTTTATTGGGTATTTACTAATCGAACTTCCTTCTGTAAAAAGAAGTTCTATCCTTTTTTTACTTTTAAGTTTTTCTGATTTTGGGAAGCGAAAATTCATCATCGTAAAAGTAAGAAATATGAAAGAGTATTGGTTCTTTATTAAAAATCTATATTATTGGTAGTAAAGAATTCAATTAAATAAACCTTATTTTTCTCTACTCACAGAATTGCCACGGGCCTTATTAAATACTTTTTAATCGGATAACTTCAAAGATTACTCCAACTCGTAGGTATTGTTGGATAAATTGATATCCGCCATTAATTTAGAAGCATCAATAGTGATGATTTTAATTTTTTTGTCATTTATTATTATAAAATCATAAGTTGGATCTGCCCAACTCCAATCTGGCAAAACGGTCCATTTTTGACTCGGATTAGGGTTTGGTTTGTCTGCGCGCATCATTTGTAACGGAATGTAAAAATTTTCGACAGAACCATCTTTATAAGTGACACTTATATCAATAGGCATTGGCATTAAACCTAATCTTTCTAAAGACACTTTAGTTTTTGTGTCTTCCAAAAGCACTTCTTTTATTCCGTAGTCAATTGTATTTGTCGTTTGTGTCCAATCCATTAAATACCAATCCAACTCAGCGCCAGATACTTTCTCTGCCACCCTAATAAAATCGTTAGGCGTAGGGTGCTTAAAAGACCATTCTTTATAATAGCGCAATAATGTTTTATCTAAATTTTCTTTACCAATAACATAACCCAATTGTGAAAGAAAAACAGCTCCTTTGCTATACGCTGCAATTCCATAACCCATATTGGTACTATAGCGGTCGGCTTGTGTTGTTTGAGGCTGTTCTTTGTTGCTAATTGCTATATAATTGTAACTTCTGTAGGAATCCGCGTTAGGATTTTCTTTTTCTTCTTCCATTAATTCACTCATCGCCATATTTGAAATATACGAGGTAAAACCTTCATCCATCCATTCATGCTTACTTTCGTTTGTTGCTAGTAAAAACTGAAACCAAGTATGCGCTAATTCATGTGCCGTAACTCCAATTAAACTTCCTAATTTTCGTTCACCTGTTATTAAAGTACACATTGCATACTCCATACCTCCGTCTCCCCCTTGTATTACAGAATACTGTTTATAGGGGTAATTACCAATGTGTGTATTGAAATAAGCAAGTAAATCTGCTGTTTTTGGCTGTAATGCTTTCCAATTTTCAAGTATTTCAGGATTGTTCTTATAGTAGAAATTTAACGTAACCCCGTTAGGTCCCAGATAGGTATCATGAATATAGTCTTTATCTGCGGCCCAAGCAAAATCATGAACATTAGGGGCAGAAAAATGCCATGTTCTAGTTTTGCGTTTTGACTTTTCTCCCAAACCTTTTTTATCCCCATTTTGAAGATAACCAGTACCCCCTATAATAAAGTTTTCATCTAGCTTGATAGAAACATCAAAATTTCCCCAAACACCGTGAAACTCTCTAGCGATATAAGGCACTGCGTGCCAACCTTCAAAATCATACTCAGCTAGTTTTGGATACCATTGAGTCATAGAGTATGCAACCCCCTCTGCATTATATCGACCTGTTCTTCTAATCTGTATAGGGACTTGAGCATCCCAGTTCATGTTAAAAACAGTAGATGTATTAGGTAAAATAGGAGTATTTAATAGCACCTCTAATATGGTGCCAACAACTTCAAATTGTAAATTTTGTCCATCTTGAGTTAATAATGTTGGTCTGATATAACCTATTTCTGACGGTGTTAATTTAGAGATTCTATCTAAAATCTTATTACTTGGGTCTTCAATTGTTCTCGAGCGAACATCCATTTGACTATCTGGCTGAAATGCGTTAAAGTATAAGTGGTAAAATACCCGATACAACGTATCGGGTGAATTATTTGTATAAGTTAGTTCCTGAGTCCCTTTGTATTGGTGGTTTTCGACATCCATGTCAATTTCCATCTTATAATCTGCTTTTTGTTGCCAATAACTCGTGTTGTTTTGAGCAGAAGCAACAAAAATAAATAGCGCAATAAGAGTATTTAAAACTAACTTCATATTATTTACATTTTACTAGCCATAATTAAAGCATTATATAGGTTTGCTGTATTACCAGATTTCGAAATAGCATCAAAAGGCTGAATATTTGACTCATCTCCTCCTACAACTACCGGAGTAGAGGTACGTAAACCACTATCCATTAAAACCTGCTTTACTTGTTTAGCAGATAGTTTTGGGTAATACGAACGAATCATCGCAGCGACTCCAGCTACATTTGGAGACGCCATAGAGGTGCCTTGTAAATATTCGTAAGTGTCTAAAGGAGTAGTTGACCAAATTTTAACACCTGGAGAAAATAAATCTACACTAGTAGCGCCATAATTTGAGAATGTTGCAACCATTTCTTCACCATATTTGTAATTAAGCGCGCCAATGGTAATAAAATTATCGCTCATTTCTGCTCCAGTTCCATTTTGGTCATTCGGATAACTAGTAGTTACATCTAAATCAACCCCATCGTTTCCTGCAGCATTCACAATTAAAACGTCTTTCTTACCTGCGTATTTTATGGCGTCCCAAACCCACTCTGGGTTTTGAGAATATCCCTTTCCAAAACTTGTATTAATCACTTTTGCCCCGTTATCTACCGCATAACGAATAGCTAAAGCAACATCTTTATCATATTCATCTCCGTCTGGTACTGCACGAATTACCATAATCTCAACGTTTTGAGCAACACCGTCCATCCCAATACCGTTTCCTCTTTGTGCAGCAATTATTCCTGCCACGTGAGTACCGTGCAATGCGTCCTCCTTTAAAGGATTTGGACCATCAACATCGTTATTACCATAGCTAATATCAGTAATGTCATAAGGATCGTCATTTAAAACTCCTCTAAAATCAGTATCCATATTAAAGTGGTTTTTCATTCTACCATCATAATAATCAACGCCACCATTTAGACGTACCATAAATTCAGGAATGCTTCCGCCGTATGATAGCATTTGAGTTAAAACAGCGATATTTTTTTGTTCATCATCAGATGGATCGCTTATTGCAGCTAGTTCTTCCGCCGTATAGTCTTCTTTCCCTAATTTTTTTGAAATCTGATTGTTAGCATCAGTAACTTGTGCTAACATTTGAGTATATCTGTCGCGATTTACTTCTGTCTCTTCGTAATTTTTAAGTTGCTCTGCTTTTGCCTTTTGGTACAAACCAAACGTTTCCAAATCGGCCTCACTTATTTCCGTTATATCTTTACCATTGAACTTAGCATCATACCTTCTAACAATACGAGTAAACTCTAGGTTTTCACCTACGATATCTCCTAAAAAATTCCATCCGTGAACATCATCTATAAATCCATTTTTATCATCATCAATTCCGTTATTCGGTATTTCTCCTCTATTTATCCAGATCACGTTTTTAAGATCTTCGTGTTCGATATCAATCCCGCTATCAATAACAGCGACAATTACATTGGTTCCTTTTAAATTAGGAATTAATTCGGCATATGCCTTATCAACACTCATCCCAGGAATCGTGTCGGTAGCTAAATCAGCAGCACTCCAAACTTTAAGTTGTGCGTCTTCAACTTTTTCTGTTTTATGAGTTAGACTATTTGAGCTTTTAAGAAGAGTTGCATCAATAGGTGCTACACTACTCCCACAGCTCGCTAATAAAAGTGTTGTTGTTGCTAGTAAAAAAGGTTTCAAATTTTTCATTTTTTTTAGTTAAATAATTCATCAATAGTAAAACATTCATTGAGACGAACCCCTTTTTCTGTATGTTTTACCGTAATAATAGGGTTATGAGCATCGTGCTCTAAAAATAAATAGTAATTATTGTCTGCTGCCATATTAAGAAACAATTCTTTTTCAGGCATTGTTAATAAAGGTCTTGTATCATATCCCATTACAAAAGGAACTGGTAAATGGCCAGCGGTTGGTAATAAATCTGCCATAAAAACAATTTTTTTTCCTTTATAGTTTATATGTGGGATCATTTGTTTTTCCGTATGGCCATCTGCAAAAAATATTCCAAAATCTAATTCATTTGCAGTTGAAAAATATCCTTTTGGATCGCCAACAAATTTTAGCTGCCCACTTTCTTGTAAGGGTAAAATGTTTTCAGATAAGAAAGAAGCTTTTTCTCTTCGATTGGGTTTTGTTGCCCAATTCCAGTGTTTTTCGTTACTCCAGTAGGTAGCGTTTCTAAAAGTAGGTTCATAACCTGTTTGATTTTTATTCCATTGAACAGCACCTCCACAATGATCAAAATGAAGGTGAGTTAAAAAAACGTCAGTAATATCATTCTTATGAAACCCTTTCTTATTTAGAGACTTCTCAAGTGTAAAATTCCCCCAAGGATAATAATAGCCAAAGAATTTATCGCTTTGCTTATTACCCATGCCAGTATCAATTAAAGTTAATCGATTACCATTTTCAATTAAAAGACAACGAGAAGCAATGTCAATCATATTGTTAGAGTCTGCTGGATTGGTTCTGGACCAGATTGGTTTTGGAACTACGCCAAACATTGCGCCGCCATCTAGTTTAAAATTTCCAGCTTCTATGGGATAGAATTTCATAGGTGCAAAATAAGAAATAGTGTCAAATTATAAGGCATTGTTAAGGAATTATTATGACTGATCAGTGTCAATTTTATTTATTTATTGAAAAACTCGAATTTTTATAAATTGCTTTTAAAATCCATGTGTTTCAATAAGTTTAGACCAAAAGTTAACATATTCTTTACCTCATCTGTTTTAGCGATATGAAGATATTTAAAAATCATTAAAGCCTCTCCATTGCTTTCAATATGGTGAATTTCATTATCTTCTAAAAATCGAATAAGATCTTCTGTGAAAAATTCACGTATTTCTTTTTCGTTTTCACCGCTCAATAAAAATTTACCAGAAAACCCTCTGTGTTTTTTAAAATTAATATCACGATTTACCCCAGAAAAAACTTTGACTCGATTAAAAACTTTATCAAATAAGCCCTCTTTATCAACTATGAATTTTGGTATAGAAGTGGGTAATCGAATTACTTGAACCGTAGTCTGATAAATTTCAAGCGCTAGTAAAGCACCCTCGTCAAAAACAATATCAGCAATTTCCCAATGGATATTATTATCTAAATCTTCACCCTGAAGAGAGTTGCTTTTCATTTCAATTGGACGAGAATCAAAAAAATGAAAATTTCTTAAATAAGAAGTGTTCCAATCCACTTCACGTTCGAAAGACCATCCATTAGTTAAAGCCATTTTTTGCAGTTGAATTTGTCTTTTTGTAATTCGTTTTTTAACAAGACCCGTAACAATTTTTAGCGCTCTGTTATGGCTCGAAGAGGCAACGTGATTTTCCAACCCACTTAATTTAACAGTTCCACCTTCGTTATCATAGATACGCTTAAAATCAATTAAATTTTCCATAATTGACAAATCAACTAACCGTGTTTGTGACAGGTCAATTTGGACTTTTGCTCTTCTTGGAACAGCATCTAATAATTTATCTAGCTGAAGTGCATATAAAAAATTAGCAATTCCCTTAATCTTAATTTCATAGCTTCCATTGTCTAGTTTAATTAGTTTAGATCCAGATTTATAAATCATTTTAAAAAAAGGAGCGATTCCTACTTTTGCTAAAAGCATATGTAAAATTAGTGTAATAAAAATACCCCCAACAATTCCGTAAAGTAAATCAGAAAACAAAGTAATTATAAGTGTCGAAGATAAAAACAACAATTGTTCGACGCCTTGATTGTAGGTGTTTTTAAAAACTAAAGGCGAAGCTAATTTAAATCCTGTATAGACTAGTATTGCAGCTAAAGCTGCCAAAGGAACACTCTTTAGTACAGGTGCTAGAAAAGCAACAAATAAAAGTAGAAGCAAACCGTGATATAGATTAGACCATTTGGTTTTAGCATTACTATTTACATTAACCGTACTTCTAACAATCACGTTAACAATAGGCAAACCACCTAGGGCTCCAGAGACCATTGTGCTTAAACCAACTCCAACAAGATCTTTATTTAAATTTGTAGTTCTTTTGTAAGGGTCTAATTTGTCAACTGCGCGCGCACTCGCTAAGGTAATTACGGTTCCTATTGTCGTTATAGACATTACAGTTAGCCAAAATGGCATTGTTGCAAATTTACTAAAATCTGGAAACATAATGCTATCTAAAGGGTTTTCAGGTATATTTATAAGCAGATCAGGATTTACATTATAAGCCCTGCCAAATAAAATAATGTCATGATTATCAAAAAAATCAAAACCATATACAATAGGAATAGATAAAAGCAATACCCACATTGGCGCCGGAATAACACGAATAAATTTGTTGTTAATTTTTTTATAAAAAACCAGAACTAAAACACCTAAAAAGGAAATAATAAAAACAAAAGGATTAATATCTGAAATTTTATAGAAAACATCAATAAGCGTTCCAATGATTGTAGCAGCGTCTGATGTCGTTCCTAATGCAAAGTGAATTTGTTTTGAAAATATAATAACTCCAATTGCAGCTAAAATTCCTTGTAAAACCGATGAAGGGAGTAGTTTTGCAAATCTTCCCATTTTTAGCAAACCAAGTAAAATTTGAATGGCTCCAGAAACAACAATGGCTGCTAGGACATAGTTGATATTATTATCTAATACCGCTAAGCCACCAAGAATTGCAGCTATAAGTCCAGCTGCGGGTCCATTAATCGCTAAATTACTTCCTCTAAAAAAGGTAGTGACCACTCCAGCAATAATAGCCGAAATCAAACCAGACATAGGAGTAACCCCTGAAGCAACTGCGATTCCCAGGGCTAAAGGAAGCGCAACTAAGGATACGCTAATTGCAGCAGTAAAATCACTCCTCCAGTTTTCTTTCAAACCTTTAAATCCAGTTGAAGGAATTTTATTTTCAATATTCATAGGGCATAATATACATATTTGTAAAGAATAAGTTTAAAAAAAGCTAAAATATTTGTGTTTTTTATTCAGCAACAGATAAAAGACAATTGGTTAAGTATTTGTCCTATAAAATTTATTAGTATTTTTAACACAAAATTTATTAAATGTTAGAATTAGGAGGCGTTATAATTTTAGGAATTTTAGCCCAGTGGGTTGCTTGGAAATTAAAGATTCCTGCTATTCTACCCTTGTTGTTAATAGGTTTGCTGGTAGGCCCCATCTCTGCAGAATTTTTATCAATAGACGGAACCAAGTGGATAGAGCCTGTTTGGAACGGAGAAGAAGGATTGTTTGGAGGTAAAAATTTATACTATTTTGTTTCATTATCTATTAGTATTATACTTTTTGAAGGTGGCTTAACTTTAAAATTTAAAGAAATTAAAAATGTTGGACCGCTTGTTATTACTAAGTTAATAACTTTAGGGTCTCTTGTAACTTTTTTTGGTGCAGGAATTGCAGCACATTATATTTTTAATTTAAGCTGGGAAATTTCTTTTTTGTTTTCAGCACTAATTATTGTTACAGGACCAACAGTAATTACACCTATATTAAGAAACATACCCCTTAGAAAAGACATTTCAGCAATTTTAAAATGGGAAGGAATATTAATAGATCCAATAGGTGCATTAGTGGCCGTATTAGTGTTCGAATTTATAAGTGTAGGAGCTGGTGGTGAGTATACCAAAACTGCTTTAATTGAATTTGGAAAAATTGTATTATTTGGCTCTACTTTTGGCTTTACTTTTGCCCACGCATTAAATTTTGCGATTAACAGAAAATGGATTCCTCATTACTTGCTAAATGTATTTGCCTTGGCATCTGTATTAGGTGTTTTTGTTTTATCCGATAGCTTTTCACATGAATCGGGATTATTGGCGGTAGTGATCATGGGAATGGTTTTAGGAAACTCTCAATCAAAATATTTAAAAGAATTACTTTATTTTAAAGAATCCCTTAGTATTCTTCTAATTTCTATATTATTTATTCTCCTTTCAGCCAATATTAATTTTAAAGATTTAATGTTGATTTATAAATGGGAAACAGCAGCTCTTTTTGCAGTTATTGTATTTATTATTAGACCTATTGGCGTTTTGTTAAGCACTTATAAATCTTCATTATCATTTAAAGAAAAAATGTTTATAAGTTGGGTTGGTCCAAGAGGAATTGTTGCTGCAGGAATTGCATCGTTATTTGGTTTAACATTAGTTTTTAAGGGCATAGTAGATGCTGAGTACATTACTCCATTAGTATTTATGATTGTAATGGGGACGGTTTTGCTCAACGCTACAACTGCACGCCTTTTTGCAAAAATAACAGGCGTTTTCTTAAAAAATTCAAATGGAATTTTAATTGTAGGCGCTTCAGAAGTTTCTCAATTAATAGGAACTTATCTTAAAAACAATCATCGCCATGTAGTTTTAATAGATAGCAACCAAACTAATATTGCAAAAGCAAAAAGCTTAGGACTAGAGGCTTTGATGACCGATATTTATTCAGATGCTTTAGACGACAATATAGAATTAAATGACATAGGATTTTTAATGGCATTAACAGGAAGTGCTGACATTAATAAATATGCAATTCAAAAATTCAAAAATCATTTTGGAGAAAATGGAGCTTTTAGGTTAGTAACTGAAGAAGAAAAAAACGATCCAACAAACAATCCAAAGGAAGGCTTATTTTCTCATACAGACGATTTTGCATTATTAACAAGAACCGCACAGGATTACCCAACAATTAATGAGGTTTTAATAACTGATAAAACTCATTATGATCGGCTTATTAAACAGACGATAGCTAATAAAAATACAATTCCATTATTTTTAAAAGACAAAAAAGGAGCATTGACCATTATTTCTTCCTTTAATAAAAACACTGACGACACCGCTATTGGGTTTACACTAGTTTACCTAGGAAAACCTATCAATACACAAGAAAAACAGGATAAAGAGTAACTTAAAAAATAAGAATAACGTTATTATAAAATAAAACGAAACGCATTGAAAAGTATATTAGCCACAATTATTATATTAATTATAGTTACTTCCTGCAAAGAGGATGATACAGTTTCCTGCATTATTTGTAATTCATCACAAACCATTGCTTTTGAGGTTTGCGAGGAAAGTAACGGAAACGCTTCTGTAAACGGTGAGAACACCGAAACCCTATATGCTACTTATATTGCTGACTTAGAAGCGGCAGGAGCTACCTGCGTTAATTAAAATTAAGCTTATTCAGGAGCCAGTTCAAAAGACAGCCCCTCTAGTTCTTTTGTTATTGCAATCTGGCATCCTAGCCTACTATTTTCTTGTACATTAAAAGCTTCGGATAGCATTGCTTCTTCTTCTTCTCCTGCCTCAGGAAGATTATGGTTTGAATTAATATAACATTGACAAGAAGCACACATTGCTAAACCCCCACAAATCCCGATTGTTCCTTCAGGTGCTAATTCATAGGAACGAATTATTTCCATTAGATTCATTGCCATATCAGTTGGAGCGAGTACTTTATGGATATTTCCAGCCCTATCTTTTATAATGATATTAATGTCTGACATGATTTATCCTAATCGTTAAGAGCTTGAATTACAGGTTTTTTTGCCTCTTTTCTTGTGCCATCAAACCCATCAACCCCGCTTACTGTAGTATATCTAAAAACATGTTTTTTACCAGGATTAATAATCTTATAAGCCGATTGGCACATAAGAGTTGCTTCATGAAATCCACATAAAATAAGTTTTAGTTTACCAGGATAGGTATTGATATCACCAATTGCAAAAACTCCAGGAACACTAGTTTGGTAGTCAAACGTATTTACTTTAATCGCATTTTTTTCTATTTCTAAGTCCCAATTTCCAATAGGACCAAGTTTAGGTGACAGCCCAAAGAGAGGTATAAAATGATCAATATTGATTTCTGTTTCAATTTTATCCTTAGTCACTACAAGGCTTTCTAATTTATCTTTACCTATTAGTTTTGTTATTTCTGCAGGAGTAGTAATAGTTATCTTATTCTTCTTATGTAATTCTTTTACTTTTTCTAAGGAATCCAATGCACCTCTAAATTCATTTCTTCTATGAATAAGTATAACTTCCTTCGCAACATTTGCTAAAAAAATACTCCAATCTAACGCAGAATCTCCACCACCAGCAATTACTATTCGTTTATTTCTATAAATTTCGGGATCTTTAATTATATATTCAACGCCTTTACCCTCATAGAAGTTAATGTTTTCAAGCATTGGTTTTCTTGGTTCAAAACTTCCTAGACCGCCAGCAATTGCAACAACTGGTGCCTGGTGTTGAGTCCCTTTATTTGTGATTACCGTAAAGATTCCATTTTTATCTTTTGTAATATTTTCTGCCCTCTCCCCAAGAGTAAAACCTGGTTCAAATTGTTTACATTGTTCCAATAAATTTCTTGTTAAATCTCCAGCAAGAATTTCAGGAAATCCAGGTATGTCATAAATCGGTTTTTTTGGGTATATTTCAGAACATTGACCCCCAGCCTGAGGCAGGGCGTCTATTAAATGACATTTTAATTTTAATAATCCTGCTTCAAATACAGCAAATAAACCAGTTGGTCCTGCTCCAATTATGATTATGTCAGTTCTTATCATCTTAGATTTAGTCTAGATTTTAATTTTTTTAGCTCTAGTTATAGAAGCTACAAAACTACAAAGCTTTTTATTCTTTTAAAGGTATTTTTTAATAATTTAAAACATGAGATTTAGCACACTAACTCTAATTTTCTTTAAAAAAAAACTTATTCCCCTCATTGTTGTAGTCCTAAAGCTTTATAGGCTTTAAAATATTTTTTCATAAATTTATGAAGAATATAAATAATAATAAAAAGATAAATTTTAATTTTACAAATCAATTTAATTAGAAAACAATGGCAATAAAAATTACAGATGAATGTATAAACTGTGATGCTTGTGTTGCAGAATGTCCAAACAACGCAATTTATGAGCCAGATCAAGAATGGTCATATTCTGATGAAACAATTTTAAAAGGAATGGTTACTTTACCCGGAGGCGGTGAAGCGGACGCAAACGTCGAAAATGAGCCTGGTTCTGAGGAGTATTATTTTATCGTAACCGACAAGTGTACGGAGTGTAAAGGATTTCACGACGAACCCCAATGCGCCGCTGTTTGTCCAGTTGATTGTTGTGTGCCAGATGAAAATCATGTAGAAACTGAAGAAGCATTACTTCAAAAGAAAGCATGGATGCACGGGGAGTAACTATTAGAAAAAAACAATATTTTAAATAAAAACTAGTCGTTTAATTTAAGTACTGCCATAAAAGCTTCTTGCGGAATTTCTACATTCCCTACCAGTCGCATTCGTTTTTTTCCTTTTTTCTGTTTTTCAAGTAATTTACGTTTTCGGGAAATATCTCCTCCATAACATTTTGCAGTTACATCTTTTCGAAGCGCTTTTACCGTTTCTCTTGAAATAATCTTTGCTCCAATTGCAGCTTGTATTGGGATATCAAATTGTTGTCGTGGAATTAATTGGCGTAATTTTTCACACATTTTTTTACCGATATCATAGGCATTGTCTTGATGGAGTAATGCAGATAGGGCGTCAACAGGACTAGCGTTTAATAACACATCCACTTTTACCAATTTAGAAACACGCATTCCTATTGGGTGGTAATCAAATGATGCATATCCTCTTGAAACTGTTTTTAAACGATCATAGAAATCGAAAACAATTTCAGCTAAAGGCATGTCAAAAGACAACTCAACCCTTTCTGGAGTTAAATAAGTTTGGTTAGTGATCTGTCCTCTTTTACCGATACAAAGTGACATTACGGACCCCACAAAATCTGATTTTGTAATAATTGTGGCCTTAATATAAGGCTCTTCCACTCTATTTAAACTAGAAGGCTCTGGCAAGTCTGATGGATTGTTCACCAACAATATGGCATCTGGATTTTTATTTGTGTAGGCATGATAAGAAACGTTGGGAACCGTCGTTATAACAGTCATATTAAACTCACGTTCCAACCTTTCTTGTATGATTTCAAGATGAAGCATTCCTAAGAAGCCACAACGGAAACCAAAGCCTAATGCTGCAGAACTTTCTGGCTGAAACACCAAAGAAGCATCATTTAATTGAAGTTTTTCCATAGAGTTTCTCAATTCTTCATATTCTTCTGTATCAACAGGATATATTCCAGCAAATACCATTGGTTTAACATCTTCAAATCCAGCAATAATATTAATCGTTGGATTTTTAAAATCTGTTATGGTGTCACCTACTTTTACTTCTTTGGCTTCTTTTATTCCAGTAATCAAGTATCCAACGTCACCAGCCTTCACACTGGTTCTAATTTCTTGTTTTAATTTTAGCGAACCTACTTCATCAGCAAAATAATCTTTACCTGTAGCCATAAATTTAATATGTTGACCTTTTCTAATCTCTCCATTTAAAATTTTAAAATAGGTTTCAATACCTCGAAACGGATTATAAACAGAGTCAAATATTAAAGCCTGTAAGGGTTCATTAACATTTCCTTTAGGCGTAGGAATTTTATTAATTATCGCTTCTAAAATAGCTTCAATACCTATACCAGTTTTAGCACTGGCTGGAATTACATCTTCAGCATCACAACCTAATAATCCAACGATGTCGTCTGTAACTAATTCAGGATTTGCAGAAGGAAGATCTACTTTATTTAAAACCGGGATAATTTCTAAATCATTTTCTAATGCTAAATATAGATTAGAAATTGTCTGCGCTTGAATGCTTTGAGCAGCATCTACGACTAATAAAGCTCCTTCACAAGCAGCAATAGATCGAGATACTTCGTATGAAAAGTCTACATGACCAGGAGTATCGATAAGATTTAATACATAATCTTCTCCTTTGTAATGATAATCCATTTGAATGGCATGACTTTTTATAGTAATCCCTCTTTCTCGTTCCAAATCCATTGAATCTAACAATTGGTTTTGTTTTTCACGAGAACTTACTGCACCAGTGGCATCCATAAGACGATCTGCCAAGGTACTTTTACCATGGTCAATATGAGCTATGATGCAAAAATTACGAATGTTTTTCATATAAAAAATCTACAATATTTATTTGCAAATATAGAATAAAAGGAACCAAATTAGAAGGCTTAATTAGAGTCCATTTTTATCATATTTAATTTTATCTTGTCTAACAACAGGTATAAATAGACCTCTTTTCATCGAAAAAGAGTAAATAATGCCGGATAATAATGATAATTTGCTCATATTTGAATTAAGTTAATTTTTCTATTGATTTTTTTAAACTTCCCCATGAAAAAATTTAGAAAAACTTAATCAATTCCATATTTATATTTTACATGAAGAAAATATTTTTATTGATTTTTTTGCAATTTCACTTATTTTTATTATCTCAAAATAATACCATTGAGGGGCAGGTTGTCGATTCTGAAAACAATCCTCTTTCATTTGTAAATATACTAGTTTATAAAAACCAAGATTCTGAACCATTAAATGGAGCTATTACTGATGTTAACGGGAAATTTTCCATTGACAATTTAAAAAGTCATAACTATTATATGAAGTTTTCTATGGTTGGATTCACATCAGAATCTAAAACCATTAATCCAATCGAGTCAATTCATTTTACAATCATTTTAAATGAAAGTTTAGAAGAATTGGATGAAACTATAATTACAGCGAAAGCTCCTGACATTATTAGAGCACCTGGAAAATTAATATTTAACGTAGAAAACACATCCCTATCAACAGGAAATACTTTTAATTTGTTAAAAAGGACACCTGGTGTTTTGGTCATGGGTGATAATATTCAGATTCAAAGAACGGTACCGATTGTATTCATAAATAATAAAAGAGTGTATTTAACTTCTTCTGAATTGGCTTCTTTATTAAAGAGTATGGATGCTTCTAATATAAAATCTGTTGAGGTAATCACTAACCCATCGGCTAAATATGATGCAGCAGGAACAACAGTATTAAATATAATTACTTCAAAAGCAGTTTCTGTTGGCTATAAAGGGTCTGTAAACGCTAATTGGGAACAAGCAAGGTATTCCAA
>Ga0209092_10000765_pt1 | contig 32264 bp, 21 predicted proteins | sample FraStrMetagenome_FD_187446 | JGI IMG/M metagenome (GOLD analysis project Ga0209092, IMG submission 187446) | Marine eukaryotic phytoplankton communities from Arctic Ocean - Fram Strait ARC3M Metagenome (SPAdes) (version 2) | ecosystem: Environmental > Aquatic > Marine > Oceanic | place: Fram...
ATAAAGCTATAGTGAAGGAAATTGGTTGATGAAAGCACCTAATATTTTGATACTTTTACCGATGACAAATCATCGCTCGTCAAAGCAAATGCAGTTGAAGTTTTGAGTCATAAATTATTTCATCTGTACTATTGAAAATTGGTTAAACGGCAAGAAATTTTTTTACAACAAGTACTAAGGATGACTGAACGATGAATGAATGTGTTCGTCCATCCCTGAATTTGTTAAAATTGCCAAAGTGTGCACATTTTCCGTCCCAACATGATTTAAATCATACGTACGTATTATAGTGTAGTAATATGATGAAGGTATGATAAACAGCATTGGTGCCTATTCTTCTATCCGTAGATCATATATATGACTTGCTGCGACAAAACATTTTGATCGTGGTGTCACAAATGCAACGTTCACTGAACGTAGCCCATCATACATCGTGTCGTAAAAAAAGGATTGCACATGTACAGCTAAACCAAACTCGATTGATTACGTCAAAAATAAACAGAATTCCGAATCTTGATTGACATCATCTGCACTACAGGGTTATCAATTTACGATATCGAAAACGTGCAAAACATAAGCTTATCTTCACTGCTGTTTTGAGAAAAATTGCAGTGAGATGATGTCTCTTAATTATTTCGGTTTTATTTAGAACGACAAAGTCTATTCAAGAAATCGTAAGGTTTCATTACTAGAGCTAGGCAGATTTAAGAAAGAACAAAAGCTTATGACATGACCAGCTTGCATATTCATATTGTCAAATAATAAGACTGAACAAAATTGCAAACTTGCCATATTGAGAAAAGGGAAGAAATTCTATCGAGACAAAAAGTCACCAGAAGGAAAAGATGATAATGAAAAGGTCGCTCATCGTATTATTGTACAGTTTCTTCATGCAAAATATAATGCAAGTGTCAGGGCAGTCAATGTTCTACCCCATCATACTGAAACCAACACCTGCTGTACGTAATATTCAAAGAGATGCTCATGCAAGAAAAGAAGCAACTCGTGTACCACCTAAAGAAGCAAAGATAGAGGACGTAGAACGAACAACCATAGAAGTATCAGCAAATCAAAATAAGGAAGAGTCATCTGATAAATTGAAAGATATGAAGGCCGGTGAGTAAATCAAATAACGAATGATGATGAACCAGACATATTTCTCACATAATCGAATCTTTCTCAACGAAACATTTATGATACGCAGCCGCCTTTGTATCTGCTCGAATGCGTAACTTCGTTGGAGGCATTGATCAAATGGCATCTTCATGTACCGATATTCATGAATAAATGACTAGGTTTAAGTTCAGGCTTATACCCAATGAAGGCTTCAAGAAACAAAAAGCTTTGTCTTTAATCGATGAAAGAAACTAATGATGCATCGATTCCAAGGAAATATGGATTGAATTTACAGCCTTTGTAACACGTGAAGCGAAGCAAGTTACAGCTATATTCAAATGTTTTCAGTTGGAACATAGGAAAGTAAAATTACATAACTACACTAAACTTTGATCAAATTAGATTGTATTTTGAAGCTCTAGTGGAAGAAGCAACATTAATTCGCATAAATATAGGAATGATAATGATACAAGTAAACACATTTTTGCCTCTTGGAAGAAGTGGGCGAAATGATAAAAGAAGTATTTATTCAAATAAAATGCTTCAGTATACCTAAAATAGAATTTTGCTATTTCATTATTGGTGTAGTGAATGGGTACGAACTATATCTATTTCAATTCGCCTTACTTTATATTAACAATTTAAATCGAAGATACAACAGTGTCCGCAACTGTTGTAGAATGGGCTGAAGAAGGAATCGAAAGTAATGGGGAAGTCATGAAATGAGTGCTACATGCTTTGCGTGTCTTTATTCTTTTTCGTATACATACATGACTTCTTTGGTGATATATATTAGATCGGTTTGAGTTCTTGAAAGATTTTTTTTGTGTATTTTTCAGCTTTATCTTGACCTTTTTCATTTCGAGAATTAATCGTTTCTTTTCAACTCAAAGACCAACCACTAGTATGTGCAAGTCTTACCAATAAACAAGCTTAAGACTGTTACATAGGATACAGATGTTTTATTGCAATTTCAATTTGTGATCATCTTTGCTTTAAATTTGAATGAGATGAGGAGCCATAGTAAGAAGCATAATTGCCATACAGATTGCAACGGTTTCAGGTAAACCAAACATAAGAGCGGAGTTGCCAACACTGTTAAATTTACCCGTGTCAGATTCTGATGCACTCATCACGGAACCGTTATTGGAGGCGGTCTCAATCTGGTCTTGTAGAAGTTGCAATTGAAGAGACAAATCTTGTTCAAGATAAAGATGATCGAACTCCTCTTGTGTGTCGAGCACCGAATTAACCCCACTCTTTTCGTCCACAAAGTTAGTCACACGTTCTGTGTGCAGCTCTGTTGGATTCAAAACATAGAATTGACCAATAATGAAAGTTAGTATATTGAACGAATAAAGTGAAATGTATGAAATTAATCGAGTTGATTGAGCATACTATGAAAATAGTATGAATAGACTTACTTCTTCGTAGTTCCTCCATTTCTTCTACTGAGCATTCAGCAAAGTGATCTACGCAGAAAAGCGATCTCTCAGCTTCTTCTTCAGTAACAAAAGGTGAAGACCCTTGATCCGACTCTACATAAGATTTGAGACTAGATTTTTTCAAAGACTGCCCAATGTTAGGGGAAATGAAACAAGTTGATCTGGAAGGCATAAACTGTGCTGAAGTCATTGTGGTCAATAAAGAGAGCATAAGGGAAATTTTTTGAACTGAATAGGAAAACATTGTTGTACTAAGATATATTAAGATAGAAAGATGTTGTTCTTGATTGGAAAAAATTAAAAATAATGGGACTTTTGAGACATGACAAGATTCAAAGAACAATTATATCATTTTCGGTATCTGGATGTACGTACATGCACACCTACAATCATATCACAGCAGTTACACATGATTGAAAATTCAAATCCTGAAAATCGAGAATATCTTTTGATGGTGTCACATCTTGACATAAGAATAATTTAATTTCGTTTCAGGTGTAATTATGGTATGGTATACACCCCAGAGAAAGAGACATCAGTTCGGCAGGTTGCTTGTAAATGAGGCATCTGCATATCAATATTGACATACGAATTCAATACACGAAATACAGATAATTAAAATCACAACACAATTCATTTGTAGCTATGGTATGGTGGCTTTGCCGAAGATTGAGACTTGTTCATGAATAAGTGTCAATACTACCTGCTGCATTGAATAGAAAGTTGCTCCTCATTATAGAGCTTGTGTATACAATACAAAGTCTTGCTTTTACAGCAACATAGAAAATGGACAAATATATATTCAGCTGCAATATCCATTAGTTTCTTTGGATCATAAATGAAATCGTAATGATGAATAAACTTATTAAGATATTTCGATTTCCTTGAAATAAAACAAAGGATTATATTGACGCGCTATTGTATTCATTGAAAACAATTAAAAAAAGGTTTGGAGCGATACTCCAACAAAACTTTTATTCGCTACAACTCTTAAACTAGCAAAGTATATTCTATAGTAATTTCAATATCTATAAGAGAAGGAGTCGAATCAAGATATACAATATCAATTTTTTTTTGTATCTTATCAATCTCTTTCCAGAATAACAACCATAATTTTTCAAAAGAGATGTTCTTACAAGTCGTTGTCGATTTCTGAAGGTTTTAACATGCCAGGCACCGCGCTTCGTTGTGACCGAAGCTTTTCTTCCCTTTGACGTGCTGCTTGATCTGCTTCCTCTTGAAATAGACCACTATTATCTTCCACGCTAAATTCTTTCAATTGAATCAAAAAATCTCGTAAGTGAGTCTTAAACGTTGGTAAATCCATTTTGAGATCGAAAACCCCTTCTACAAATTGAGAAACTTGCGTCCTGGTCAAATTAGGAAAACTTGTTATGAGCAAGTTGGATATATGTTCACGGAGGAATGTAGGATTAGACTGTCCCATGGGAGCTGTATTCGGATCAAAAAGAGGTACTGTAACTTGATTCATTTGCACTAAATGAAACATGTGGCGGAGAAGAGTCGAGTGCATCTTGAACCCCGATTTGTGCAAACGGTCTGACATGACAGCGAAAACATCTTGAATAAGTGGTAGCAGGAACTGCTGATAGAAACCCTGAGCAACATTTGGAGTACGGCCGACATTTAAAAGAAGCTCATGCAAAATCTCAAGACCCTGTTTGATCAAGATCATTAACGGATGTTAGAGAAGAATATGAAATTTCTAATATAATAAAAATGTAGTTAAAACTTACAGTTTCAGAAATATTTCGCTCAGTGTGTTTCATAGCCCAAACCACGGAATCGACAACCAGTTTTTGATGTTCGGGCGGAATGTTGAATAATGCTGGAAAACAGTGACTATTCACAGCCTAATTATGAACAAATAAAGTTAAAACAGGTGAATACATTTCAAGAAACTTTTGTATTGAAGAATCATAAATTCATCATACTTACCCTTAGAAATTGGAAGAATCGTATCCTATGTTCGGGGAAATCCTCGAAGTTCGCAGTAATCATCTGTAATGTGCACTCGAAAATAGCCTTCATAATTCTTGGAACATCTTGCACTACATTGCCTTTCAGTTTTTCAACAACTGTAGAGAAAAGCGTAAGTACCTCGGGATCACGGGCACCAGCAATATTTCGTTGGTAATCGCCCAAGATAGGATCAAGTACAGGAGGAATGAATCCTTGTGCAACAACTCTGGGATCAGCCTCAGGAGGGCCACTTTTGTCAATAAATGTGATAAGTAATCGCAGTACTTCTTTTTTTGCGCTTCTCATTGTACGTACTAAGCTCATTTGAGTCGCGATTGCTCCTTGCTGGGCAACAGCGGCAGAAATACGTTCAGAATATACTTTATACACATTCAGCATATCTAGAAAAAAAGTTTGAAGATGATTAGTGAAGAGTGGTCCAACTGTGTGGCATACTCGATTGTTGCATTTCAGGATCTTGATGATTTCTTTGATGGTGTCTGGAGCTACTAAAGATTCTAGATTGGATCTTGCTTGATCCATGATCACTTTCCATGTTCGACTTGGCATGTCCATAAGTTTCCTTAGCAAATCGGCTCGGTCGAGTGTAACAGCAGGACCTTTGTCACTTAGCATACAACCTACTGCCTCATAAAAGGCTTGAACCTGATGCGGCTCTAGATCACTAATGGTGCAAGGTAATTTGTCAACCAATTCACAAAGAAAGGGGACATGCTCATCTGGCTGTAAGGTAACAAATTTCCGCTTACATTTCATTGATATTTTAAGAAATGTATCACACGCCATGTCTTGCACTCCTGGATGTACCTCGTGCATGAATTCGAATAATTTGTTAACTACAGTTTTAAGAAATTTCCAATGAGCTTTCAAGAATCGAGGGTACTGTCCAACTACATACATGATATTGCTCGCAACAACAGCTTTGTTGTCCTTTCCTCGCTTGTGTTCACATAGACCCAGCAAGTCTTTTATTACTGTTACCAAAAATCTTTTCTCTTCTTCCTCGGACATCGCACCTGAAATTGATCCTATTGCCCAACATAAAGTGTTTAGATTATTCCATGACCAGTTCGAACCATCAACTTGTTCAGTCAATTTAGCAAGCATAATACTCTCTGTATCTTCATAATTTAAATGAGTCAGAAACACAAGTGTTTCTCTCATGGTCTTATACTGGGCAATGACATCAGTATCTTTTGTTGTTTCTCGTACAATATCTCCATTTTCATCTTCTACTATAAGAACTTCCTCTGGCTTTGCCATCTTTGCAATCATGACTTGGCGCACTCCAGAAAGCACGTTGCTGTACATGAATTTTCTGTTATTGCCATTCGTGCTCCCATTTGGCATTTTTCCAATATTTAGAATTGGATTTGAATTGTACTTATTCTCAGACTTATATAAGTGTTGAGCTAGCATATGCCATGCTTCAAGACAGATACGAAAAATCTCTGTATCAGGCACTTCTGACACCCTTACAAGATAAAATAATCCCTGAATAAGTGCTTGCTGACTTTCAGGTTTTTCCATGATACTAAGATGAGATTTGAAAAAGCCACTTAAAAACAATGCAAGTCGTTGAATAAAGGTGCAATCATTTTCTGAACCGTTTTCATACGCTGGAGCCAAATTTGTATCGGATGTGAAAACTTCGTTCAATCTCACAAGAAAGCCAGTAAAGAGTTTTTGGAAAAGGGCGTCATATTGCGGATCTAAGTCTGATAAGTTCCCTATTTCAGTAAGACAATCTAATGCGTCATTTCGGAATACAGGGACTGGAAAGAACTTATTCAATAACACATCAATCAAAGGGGTTTGAAATATGAAACCCAACGGTATCCACGTTAAGAATCTTTGTAGTGTTTGTAGTGTCACACGTAGAAGACTCGGTCTTTGACTATGTTGTAGGATGAATTCGCACAATTGGTAGATAGATGAAAATTCCTCATTCAAACTTTCCTTCATTCTTTTAACTTTTTCAGTCACCATTTGGTCTCTGGAAAAGTCAAATACCTCTTCACTAAGAAGTTTAAGTATCTGCATGTTATTTTCACACAAAATTTCACTAGTTTTTGAACTGCCGACAAGATCAGATATGAATGTGGGCCAGTTGTGCGGCCATTCCTGTTTCAATATCTCAACTAATGTTAAGTTGAGTTTTGAAATAAAAACACGCTCGCTTTTCATTGTATTTTCATCAGAAGACATGGCGATAACTTTTCCTACAATGTAATTCTTAATTCCTTCTCGTTGCTCAGCTGGTAGAATTTTCCACCTGATTTATTTTTGGTTAGATAGTAAAACATGAAATGGTGAGCCTCAAATCCGCAAGACCATAAGATGTTTATCAAACCCGAACATGAACTTACCGAGTTTTTATAGCATCGTCGAGTATCTGTAACCCGAAGAAACGACATTGTGGGTTTTGGGACTTTTCTAGGATAGCATCTGCTTTTGTCCACATCTCGGAGGATTCTTGAAGTTTCATGAGAGCTTTGTTTGCAGCACTTCGATGGGGCGATACTGGATCATACGCTGTAGCGACCATTTTATCTAGAGTCAATACATCGAATTCAGGGGCATTAGGGTCCATCAGACGCTGAGCGACGACTTCCATACTCTCCATCCCTCCGTTCATAGTTAATATTTAAGTTTATGACTGTGATTTTTTTTCCTTGATAGACTCCGTTGCAAAAATAGGGTAAGCGGCTTCTGGCCACTGACAGACAATCAAAATAGATAATCGAATTCTGGTTCTGAATATCTTTGCTATTCGTAGGGAAATCGGGAGTCAAAATACAGGTAGGTAAAGACTGGTATTAAAAGTACCAACTATTGTAGTAAAATGCCTAATAAACCGTAAAAAACTTGTCGCGCCAAAAAAGTAGCTTTAGTGGTAGCAATCTCCAAAAGTAACTTGGTGGAGAGATCAATTCTTTCTTTTTTGAATCAAATTGAGCTTGAGAAAATTGATGCTTCCTTGCTCTTTTGGTTAATAGGCTGAAGATAGAACAAATATTGACCAGAAGCTTCGACGATGAATGTATGAGCTCGATGGAAGAAAATAATAGTGTGCTCTTTGACAAGCAAATCAGCAGTTAATTATTTTGTGATCTTTCTATCATCAAAAGTCACCTCCTAAGTGAAAACAGTAATCGTGATTAATTTCTATTCTTGTCTTAAATAATATTTTTTCAAAATAATGTGATAAGAACTTTCTTACAGAAAATATTTTTTTGTCAATCTAAGTAAAATTAACGGATAGTTTAACAAATATGGTAATTCTGGCGGCAAATACGGAAATGTCGACAAATATTAGAAAACATTTTAATGAAAAAAAGCTCCATAGCAAAAATGAGGTATGACGCACGAACCACACAGTTTCAGTCACACATCGAATAAGATCAATTGTCAGCAGAGGCAATTGTCTTTGTATTTTCTTTATTGAACAACTTGATGGAATTATTTTATAAGAAAAAAAGGAAGCTAAATTTATGGTTGAGTAGAGCATTAAGAATGTTTTTTAGTATCGAAACAGATTGCATCTTAGTATCAGGCAACAAATACTCTCATCTCAAAAAAATATTTCGGAGACATCGATCCATCATCTATTGAATGTATCATGCCATAAAAACAAATGCATTTCCATAAATCTAAACAATAGTAAATTTTTCTTTTGATTTCGCCTTAATATTTGTCTCATGGACCGATTCATATAGTTCTTTAGTTGCCTACCTTTTTCCATTAAATCCAAACCCTCCAAATAATTTAACTAATTCTTGAGTTTTATCCTGGAATTTCTGAGCTTTAGCATGATCCCTTTCCACGCCGTCATCTCCCATATTATACATTACAGCCAAATTAAAACAACTTGGAGCATGCGCCCTACCACATGATTGCAACAGGAGTTGTTCAGCTCTTTTTGGATCCCTAGGAATAGTCTTACGCGTATCGTTTTCTTTCCTTTTACGATCTTGTTCTCCAGCTCTGTTTTTGATTACTTCATCACCACTTGCTTCCTTGGGAGATACATTGTTGGCTGCTGGATCAATCAAATTTCCACGTAATAACATAGTTGCTAGTGTAAAACAGGCTATGGAATCGCCTTGTTCACAAACATGGTTGAAAAGATCCATTGCCTTCGATGGGTCGTATGGGATTTTGGGCCCTAGACTTCCTGGTGGAGAAACCAGCATTTTTGCTTGCATAAGACATGCTGGGTTGTGATTGCCTTTACAGGCCCTTTCAAATAAATCGTAACCCTCTTTTCTATCAAATTTTGTCCTGCCTTTTCCAGTCATTCGAAATTGTGCCAGATTATAACAACTTGGTGGGTAGGCATTTGTTTTATTTTCTTCTATGTAAACACCATTTGGACTTTTGTCTCCTTTGGGTCGGAAACAACAATTTTCATACAGTTTCATTGCTTCCGTATGTTTTCTTTCAAACAAACTCAAATATTCAGCTGTGCTATGACATGCAACCATAGGTCCCTTTCCATTATCACATGATGCAATATATTCTTCTACTTGACGTTTCGATTCGTCGTCGATAATGGAAGGTAGTTCAGACGCTAACTCATCAATTAGGTCATATTCACGCCCAGTAGGTGTAGGGTAAGAAGCCGTGGAGGAATCTGATTTATTGTTAGTTGTCGAAGATTTGTCTGCATCTTGTGTGTTCACACCAATTTCATTCCAGTTCACGGGGTGGCTTTTATCACTTGTATCTGGTTTGGATGTTGAGGAACCCATTTTGTAGTCTTGTAATTGGTTCTTTTTTTTATGTTGATGGAGAGAATGAGTCACAATGCTATCCTGATAATACGAATTTTACGTTGAGAAATTACGTCCAAAAGAGAGACTCATCAAAATTACTCATTCATGAGCATATCTAGATGGTGTTGTTATGACAACACTTCAAGATACAAATTAGAAACTATTACACAAATAATCGCTTCAAGAAGATATTATCGTTCCATTTACTTCAATATATGCTATGCATACATTTGAGAGATTAAATTTTTAAATCTGTTTTAGTGAAAAAAGTTTAAAAGGTTCTTGCATTCAAAACTTGATAAAAACTCAAGAGATTATTTTATTTCAGTAATATGCATCGAAAACAATTGAAAGCGATTGAATATTGCTCACACTGATCAATAGATCGTTGAATTTTTTAATCGAGCGTTATCTTTTCCTTTTACATAATATCAGACTGCTTCTGCGTGATTGGGTCCTATCCTGCATTCAATTTACTTTTTCTCATATCTGACTCGGCAATCCCCTTTAGGTCCTACAACCATAGCTTCAAAATCAGGTTGTGGGAATTCTTCACCTAGTAAAGTCAAATTATACTCCCTGAAAAGAACACTTAAAATGGTTTTTACCTGAAGAAAGCCAAAGTTCTGTCCCATACACGAGTGCATTCCTCCCCCGAAACCAAGGTAGGCATATGGGATTTTATGCTCTTCACGCCCTACTTCGTATCTTTCGGGTTCGAAAGCAGCCGCATCCTTGAATACTTCTTCGAGGCGCATACCTACGTGTGGACTAACCATTACAGTATCTCCCTTTGGAATGTTGTATGCTTTACCATCGATTTTCATTTTAATATCCTTCTTTACCCTGCGCATGAGTAAGATGAGAGGAGGGCAAAGACGAAGAGCCTCACGCATACAATTATGTAAATATTCCATACTGTTAACATCATCAAATTCAAGAGGATCGGCTTGGGACGATTTACCACTGAAGATTTTCTCCTGTTCCGCCATTACCTTTTTCAGAACTTTAGGATTGTTGGCTATGTAAAGACTTGTCCATGTGGAAGAAATACAACTCGTGTGTTGACCAGCGAAAAGAAGCGCAATAAGTAGACCTGTAATTTCTTCGTCAGTAATTTTGGTGCCATTTTTGTATTTCACATCCATAAAAATTGAAAGAATGTCAGTTCCATCAGATCCTGCGTTATTACTTTCTCTACGAGCTTTGATGATCTCACTAAAAAGTTCCACCTATGAACCATAATCGCTACATTAGGAAATTTGACGCTAAATATAAGACACAACTGAATAAAAATAATATTCTTACCATTCTCAATCTTGCTTTGTCTCTAGTAGCATGAGCTTTAGTTGGTGCTGTTGGCCAGAAGACTGTAAGAGGAGAAATACCATGATCCAAATCATGAAATAATTGAGCGACCTCTTTAAACATATTTTCCCTGACATCATTTCCATGAAGAGTCCTAGTGGCAGTAAGAATTGTAAGTTCTGAGAGAGCATTTAGAAGATCAACTTCACCACTATCACCCCATTCTTTCAAGTAAGCTCTAGTCTCTTTCTCGATTTTGGCAACATAACCCTTTAGACGAGATGCGCGTAATCCATTCGCCATACTCTGAGAAAGACAAAATCATTTTTTGTTGTTTAGAATGTATGCATGACTTGTAAAACCATTCATATTCATACTGTGAACTTGTTTAAATTAATTCGCACAATAGACAATAACATACCTGAAATTGTACAGCTCTGTTTTTCTTTGTAGCATCATACACAACATTTGGACCGAAAACTGATTTCATGAATCCGTACTCTTCTTGGGGACTCAAATAGTCATCTCCCAACTTAAAAAAAGGTTCTTGTGCTTTAGGTCCAATAAGAAAGGTGATTCTTTTGTGAAGAATCTGGTTGTTGAGGTTTTATCACAAAGGTATATTTTGAGTATAAGAATCATTTTGACAATTTATAATAAATGCAATTTCATAAACATCGTCTTGAGCTGCAAGTTTCTTTGAAACAAAATATCTCACTTACAGGAACAGTGTAGACCGGGCCATAATCTTTGTAGCATCGTTTCACCATTGCCATTGGATTTTTCACAAATTCAAGAACAGGTCCAAAAATTGGGACAGCTGAAGTAGCTGTAATCATTGGAGGAGCATCTTTACCTCCTTTTCGGGGGCGAAGTACCAAAAGAACTGCCAAAAGCAGAACGGCTGGAATTGCAATGAGAGGGACCATGGTGGGAAGACTTTTTGTGACCTTACTTCAGAAAAGGGAACCCCTGAATTTTTGTTTCATGTGTTTCTTTCTTTTTCTTAAAGCCTTTCGATACTCATACACTTAATTAATATTTTAATTTATGTATTAATTAGAGATACACATTGATTTTATTCTACAATGAAATATAATCTCTAAAACACCTCATTCAATATAATTATTATTTAGATATACATATATTTTAATGAATAAGTTCTCTTTATCTTTATTTAGTCACACATGTATATATTTAAACAGACCCAGCCAATGCCAAAATGGACGAATTGCGTACGTACTGTTATATAATCATAATTTGAATGGGTATTATTTTTGTCACAACCCAACCAAAGAATGATAATGACTTCTTTGTACTTACTCGCCGTACGGATCTTACTGGATGAATCCTTGGTACATTTCTACCTCGTTCCATATTTACCCACATACCCACGAAGCATATTGAGAACGATGATCGATTTGAATAGCGGTCTTCAATTTTGAAATTATATGATTGATCTGAACATTGTCAGTAAAGCCACCAACGCCTTCAATAAACTATTCAAAGGGAAACAAAAAGGATTCCAGAAGAAATAGGAAAAATTACAGGTAATTTCAAGCAAGGAAAGAATGGATCTTGGATTTGGAGCAAAAAATCAACTACTCGGTGAAGCAGTTTCAAAAAATATCTTGAATGCCCAACTTGCTCAAGAAGCTGCCATAGATGAACAAATCAAAAAATACGATGTGCTTCTAAACTCATCTGAAGATACATTAGAATCTATAAGAGCGAAACGGTTGGCAACAATGAAAAAGAATCAACTATTACGACAAAAATGGCGCGGAATGGGTCACGGAACTTATGAGGCGCTTGCAGAGGGTCAGCATGGAGGGGATTGTGCGAAAGCCTTTTTTGATGCTGCTAAGAAGAGTGAACGTGTCGTGGTTCATTTTCATAGAAGAACCACGAGGATATGTGATGTCTTTCATAAGCATCTAGAAATCATTGCAAATAACCATCTAGAAACTAAATTTGTGAAGATTGATGTTGAAAGTGGAGGAAGCTCTGATTATTTGGTTGAAAAGTTGGGTATTGTTGTTATGCCCACCATTTTGATTGTAAAGAACAGAAAAGCAGCACATCATATACGAGGATTTGACGAGCTTGGGGGTATTGAAGATTTCTCTACAAAAGCATTGGAATATGTTTTGGGATTACATGGAGGAATATTCAAAAAAGACGATGATGAAATTCCTGAAGAGCTGCTCACTGGTTATAAAGGTGTTAATAGTTTGAAGTTGAAAAAGGAAGCACCAACACGGACGAATATAAGAAATGGGGGCTATGGAAAATCTGTCTATGATGATGAAAATGATGACTATGAAGATTAAAAAGTAATGATGTTTTTTTCTTTAATTTTATTTGTAATAGGTGCACAAAAAACATCGCACCTCGTTACGAAGGTTTCATACTCTCCGACGATTTGTTGAATATCGTGGAGACAGTTTGAAGGGGACATTTATAACAATGTTTTTCATGGATACAAGCTTCTTCGTAGTCTTGAAACAGGGCCTCTTTGCAAAAATCACAAAGCCATTTATGTTGTTCGTTGGAAGTGGTGCTCTTGCTTTGACTTTTTTGTGTGTGTTGATTTAGGTCTAATTTACCTGCTAGAATATTTTTTGCTATAACAGCATCTGAAATAGAAGGAATTAAAGTAAATTGATTTGATGTAGAATTTTCTCTATTCATATTTTGACTATCTCTCAAAGGTTTTGAAGCTGAAACTATTTGCTGACATTTTGACTTTGGTTTGCGACCCCTAGTCCCATTGGTCTTCCATGCAAACCCCATATCATTTAGAATACTAATTCTTTTTTCACTTAAAGATGTAGTTTTTCGTTCTTTAAATAGGACGAATTGTCTTCTTTGGTTCGCAACCCAATGAGCAAGTTGTTGATTGCTGAAATCTCTTGGGACCAGACAATTTCCATACTTGATTTTGAATTCTTTAAGTTGTGATATTCTTTCATCCCATGCAATTTCATGTCGACCTCTTGGTGACCAATCAAATTCCAATGCATTTAATTTTTCAATTCTATCTGGATACATGTTATTGTGTTTCCCTTCTAATGATAAACGATACTGAGTTCTTTGCGTTTGAACCCAGGCTCCTAGTTTTGGATGCTGAACATAATATCTAGGGACATTGCAGTGTCCATGTAGCCTTTTAAAAATTTCTGCACACTTATACATTGTGTCCCAAAGATGTTTGCGAGATTTATTTTCAACAGTGGTTATATTGATAGGACCAATTGTTTCCATTTTTATTCTGTGTTTTGATTTCTAAAAAGAAGCAAGAATTATTTTATGCTTTACTCACAAATCAAATAATAAAGAAGCGTTGATGAAGATAATGCACGTTGTCAATAAAAATTAGAAGTCAAAAACAGAATCAACAGGAAGGTAATCGCCTCTTCAGCTCATCCGTTTTCAAGACCGTAAATCATACTGGCAAGATATCAATTCTTAACAAAGTATTATGTGCACGAAACCATGAAATGGATTTCAATAAAGTCGATACTTTACTTTAAGTATCTATTCTAAAAAGACCCAATATGAATACGATGGACCCAGGTGTAACATGCATCAATAAAAAGCAGAACGTTTTCTCGACTTACAGTTTTTCAACCTGGACTAATTCGAATTTCTTGTTTTGTAATAGTTTTGATGAAAGAAAATGATTGTCGAGCATAGAGTTGAAATCTCCCCATATCTACATATAAAATTTGAAATTTAGATTATCTAATATATAAAAATAGTTTTGTGTTACATTGGAAACTATGAATATATAATAAATTTATCTTAAAACGATAATACTTAGTTTACATCAATACTCATCATATCCGTTCTCGGCCATTTATATTTTTCTTGACAATAGGGTAGGATTGGTTCCTTTTGACATTTATAACTCGTTGGATGCAACTTACATCAAGCTCGAATTGTATCGTTCTCACTTGCAATCCCTCTTTTTTTTCATTGCAATTATAATACTTAAAGTTGAATAGACTGCTGGTAAAATTATTTGACTTTTCGATAAGCGTTTTATTTTCTTACTTTGGTACTTATTCTCTTTCAAGACTAAATTCAGCTTCTGAAAGGCAACTTTATTTTTTTTCCCAAGTAGAGAATGCTTTCATTTTATTTGGATCTAAAAGAGTTTCATGCTCAATAACCTTGAGAAACAGCTGGATTTACATCATTGTTCAGCAGATAAGTCATTATTTTAGAAAATAATCTATCTCAACAATAAATATTTCATTACATTCAATGAACTATGATTGACCTCTCTATCAAGCATTCCTAGCATCAACTCTTCACAACCAATTCATGATATATAGTAGCTCGTCTATTCATCAAATTATGTTCTGTAATTGTTATTATATAAAGTAAGCTTTGAGATCAATCTTATATCATAACATCTTCATTAATAACTCAATGAACTTTTCTATTTCAAAATTATCATGTGAAATAGAAGACTTATAAAAATTCAACGAAAGATTAAAGATAATATTGTTAAACACACATACTCCAAGTCAACTGTACTCTTTCCAATCACCATAATTCACTTTATGCGAATTAATGTGAATTCACATACAAGAACTTATTTACGATCAGGGCGTAACAAAACTTCTATGATACTCTGGAAAATTTGGAAAAAGAGCTGGATAAGACCTATGTAAATGAAGAATTGTAAATCGCGTCCCTTCTCTTCTTTTTGCACAGCTTCAAAATTCATACTGTTCTTCAAATTTCTTCGTAGCATCTTTTTCGACGGCATTTTGTTGGAGATACTTTCTTCCAAGGGTGCAGCTCCAGTTCTCTTCAAGTCCTACATGAAATTGTATAAACGAATACAATGATAAAATGCGATTAGATGCATGAAGCATGATGAAATGTGAAACAAACTAACCCACATCAAAATGTTTAATCAATTATTCTCACTCACCAGTGGATTCTTGGAGGACCTTAACACTTTCAAATCGGCTGTGGTGCTCATGAGAGTCATGCATGACACAACGATAAATAGGGTACGCTTCAAAGACATCATTTTACTATAAGGGAATGTCGAATGATCTTGACTTTAATGAGACTTCTTCTCATGAATTATTTGAACAAAGAAGATATTTGTTGCATTTAGTTAAATGTCAGCAAATAAAAAATCTATCGTCGAATTATTCTTCCGTTGGATTCGAATTTTCATGTGCTTCGTTTTGTATCGATAAATAACCCATTTCTATTTAGACAATTTTTGGTTTCGTTGTCGTACGCTGTTTCGTATATTGAGCTCTTCTGACATTTATTTTTATATAAATTAAAAAAAAAAGAGAATAAAATGAGTGATTGTGACGATCATGAAAATTGCATATTTGTTATATACAATTGAAATTGAACAAAGTTAACTCATCATGTATTAATAAATCCATTCATTTCCCCTCTCTCCATATTATGAATTGAAAGCACGACATGCATATATACAATAATCATTTAGATTTGATAATCCTCCTCTTCACCACTCTACTATCAACATGTTCTTGTTTCAATGCACAATCATTATTGACACCCACACCACCAAAAATCAAGCACTTATTCAGCACAACAATCTCTTCACCCAACAATAGAGTCAATATTTCTAAAAAAAACAAAAATCACAAAATCAAGTTCTCAAGATTATCCAAACAACTCCAAGCTTGCGGACGAAACCATCAAAAAACACTTCAAGTTTTATATGGAGCCTATCCTTATCTCAACCAAACTTCACTTCATAACGACATTTACTCGATCGATGGAAAATGCATCTCATCTGCTCTTGGTATACTCGGGAGAGCTGATCAATTTCAGTCTGTTACAATATTATTAGATAGATGCGTCGATATTTACATTCAAAATAAATACAGCCGTCCCTCTTTGAATAATGATCAATTCGATCAGCAAAATGACGATCGAATGATTCTCATGTGTTTCAAAGCTGCCATTTCTACATTTGGTCTATGGAATAATTGGCAAAAGTGCCTAGATATTCTTCATCATGAAATTCCTACAAAATTGGGCATAGCTCCCACAGTCGACTTATATCATGTTGCTATTGCCGCCATGGGCAAAAATCAACAAATTGAACATGCTCTCAATTTACTGCACGAATTGGAATCTAACTCATCTCCACCCATGCAAGATCGAATGGCCTATCATGCTACACTCACAGCCTTACAACGCATCAAACATACCACCCACACTAATATTAATGTTACTCACGAAATCCTTCAAATATTGCACCATCGTATGCCTCAACACAACATTACTACAATTCACATGACGTATAATATTGCCATCATGGCCTGTGCCAAAGCCAATGAATGTTCCACTGCTATTCAATTATTACACGATTTGGTATCCATTCCTCATTTAAAACAAGAAAAACCATTTCCAGATGACTCCATATATCACACTGTCATTAGTTCCTGTGGACGAGTAGGGAGATGGGAAGATGCTGCTGTTCTCACTGCTCAAATGAAACAAACTCAAAATGGTTCCAGAAATATCTCTCAACTACCTTCCAAACATCGGAATACAAATATTGATATTAATTCCAATATGACTTCTTATTTTGATTTTCTCAATGTTTTTCCACAAGTAGGGAAAGGAAAATTATCCTGGTGGGAATTAGGGAGATGGTATCAAGATGAAGCCACCATGAATGCAGAAGATGCACGATTAAGTCAATTTATAAACCAAGACCATTCCAATAATAGCAACGTTCAAACCAAAGCCATCTCCATTCCCACCTGTATTCGTTTTGGAATACAACCTCATCGTAACCCAGTTCATAATGGAATCACTCTCTTTTTTTACGACGCCCAAACAAGCGAAAAAATTGGCTTTTTATTGATCCGGAATAAACTTGTGAATCATGATCCCACTCAATCTCCACAATGCATTAGTGCACTTTATGGAATGAAAATACTAGAACAGTATCGTGGATTAGGATTATCCTCTCTTTTCTTATCTATTTGGTTACAATTATGTCTTGATATGAATCCTTCCAATGATAACCATCATGCAGTAGCCATTCCCCAAACTGAAATAATCAACAAGCCCCTGATTGCATTTGTATTACAAAATAGATTTGGATTTCAACCCATATCAGGAAGCACAAATAAATCCAGTGGTGTCGATGTAAAACTCATTCCACTTTCCAATTTAAATACACCTGAATTACGTCCTCTCTTGGATACCTATCTACAAAACCAACTCGACAATGCTACATCCGAACCAAAAATGGTATCTTCCTCCGGTCGATCTTTACGAAATCCATGGATGGACCCTAAATTTGCATTGGTATCGCCTTCACGAAAACCTTTAGAGGGTGCATTTAGTGAACGTGATTTACGGATTCAGGGCATGACAATCTTGCCTCGACATATCTATACTACTTATAAAAAGATACAAAAGAAAGACGATCCTCATAGTAATAATAATAAAGAAGAACCGATATTTTGTGTCAAAGCCTCTTTGGAACATCCAGCATTTTCATCTTTAGGAACAAATTATGACGTCCAGACACAAGAAATGATGAAATTGAAAGATCAAATTACTATAGCTCTACGAAGGAAGACAAACGATGATATAAAAGAAAAGAATATTCACAAATCACAGGCTCGAAAAAGAGCGGATATACGATATCTCTCGGATAAGAAAGCCTTGACGCAAGCATTTTTCGGATATTTTTAATTTGTACTACTGTAGGTGACTCTATTTCTTAGATTTCATAGACATGGAGTTGAATGCAATTCAATAACACATCATCAGAATATTAAAAAAATCATTTATTTTTTAGAGATATTGGTTGTATCAATAGAATGCCACAAAATGTGAGAACAAAAATGCAGGGTAATAATTATAATAAAATTATAATAATTTTGAGAAGGGCAGCCAACATATTCGGGTATGGTATGAGTTCGACACATTGCACTATGTCTATGTAAATCCATGGTGCCGTATGATCGAGGCATCTAGATTAGGTAGTTGAATGTTCACGCTATTTTGGAGCTGATTTATGGTCATCCAAACAACATGCTGTTTTTCAACAGAGGAATGACATCATAAAACGTACTTTTAGCATTTTCCAATTCCCAATGTAAATAGTCACTATTAATTTGTTCATAGGAGTGTATCGTTATAGATAATGTCATATTGATAGAGAAACGATCAGCAAAAACGAAAAAAGAACAAAATAGAGATTTCTAACCGTAGGTGGATGATTCGTATGACGCAATGAAAATGCAATCAGCAATATCTAATTCCAAATCTTCAATGTAATTAAAAAAATGGTAGGCACAAAGAATAGAGGGGTCCTGTGGTAGAAGCGTCACGATTGCGTGTACGTATTTATTAGGCAGACATGAATCTCATGGATCTTTTGTAATTAATTAGACACGGAACAAATTCTTTTTGGGTTTGAAATCATGGCGCGACAGGATGGAATCTGGATTGGGAAATCTTGGCCACAAACAAAAAGAATTTTTAAAGAATACCTAATCAATTTAATCATTTTGACGTGGCATCAACAAAATCTTTATATAGGGATGAGCATACGTAAATTCATTGATATGTTTTCTTTGTCTCGTCACTTACGTAGGTATTGGAGGAGTCTTTCTAGATAAATAGCTTCTTGACATCCATAATGTGAATTTGAATAAAAGGTATATAGGGAGGGCGATAGTCGTCATCATAGATTGAAAATACGTAGGAATCAGGTACAGTTCTGAGACGAAGTGACGATAAGGAAGCCTGCTCTGAGACAAAAAGCACAGGACGTAACCAAAGCCCTTTCTTGTCACCAAATTCACTATACGTCACAACATCCAATTGGGACTAATAACATCTCGCTTCACAAAGTCGTAATCCTAGTGGAATAAATAACTGCATTTGAAATTGCTGGAAAGGAGAAAGACAATCAGATTGAATATGAGTAATTCGGCAAGTATGTTGGATCCGAAAGTAGATGATAGTACTGGCGCGGATGAAATTCCGGCCAAGAGGCAAAAATTGTCAAATGAGACTTCCGATGAAAAAAGTCAAGAGACGAATGCCAAAGTGAAAGCCGAGGCAGAGTCTGCACCTGAAGAAGGTGAGAAAGAAAATGTGAAGGAAGAAGGCTCTGAGGAGAAGAAGGAAGTAGTTGTGAAGAAAGAAGAGGACGAACCTGACTCAGGCACTGCAGATGTCAAAAAAGAAGAAGACACTCAAGAAACGGAAAGCAAGACAAAGACGGAGGAATCTCCAGAAGTTGCTGTAAAAACTGAGACTATGGAAGCACCTGAGACAGCTGAGACAATTGCAACAATGGAAACACCTGAGGTCATGGCAGAAAAAGAAGCTTCTACGGAAGAGACGAATGAATTAGTGGAAGACAGCATGGAAGCGAAACCTGAAGAACCAACGGAGGATAAAACAGAAGAATCGACAGAGACAGAACTTGCAACAAGCACGACGCCTTCCAAAGGCACCAAAGGAAAAAAGAGCTTGACGTCCTCTGAGATTAGTAGGGCTCGCGAGATTCGATTAGAGCAGAATCGAAAGGCAGCTCGAGAAAGTCGTAGACGAAAAAAAATCATGATTGAAGAATTGCAACGATCTGTGATTTTCTTCTCTCGCGCCAATGCTGCAGTGAAACAGCAAAATGAAGAATATACTCGACTCCTTCTTCATGCCCAGTCCTTTATTCAACAGCAAGCTCAACAAACTCAACAAAGTATGCCTGGAATGAACTCCATGGCACAAGGCAATGTAGGACACGATGCGAACGCTTTAGCTGGTCAAAATTCAATGCCACCCAATCCAATGGCACCTCAAATGGTCAACGTTGGAATGCAAATGAACTACGGCGCTCAGCAGCAACATCAGAATCAGCATCAACATCAACATCAACCAGCGCTAACACCTCAAAATGGCACGAATGGAATCAACTATCAACAGGCTTCTGCCGCAGCTGCTAATTTGCAAGTCGCTGCTGCCAATTTACAAGCCGCCGCTGCAGCTGCTGGTAAACCAATGCATCCAGGTGCACTCATGGCACAACCACAACAGCCCAACTCTCAACCACCACCGCAGCAACAAGCACCCTACATATCCATGGCACCCGCACCCAATAATGGAGTAGTCTCAACGGCAGGTATGCAAAGTATGGCTATTCCTGGATATCCCACTATCATGACTCCAGCGGCAGCAGCGGCGGCGGCCGCCGCTGCTGCAGCCGCTGCCGCAAAACAACAACATCACCAGCAGCACCAACAACATCAACAACAAATGAATTCACAGCAGTTTGTGTCTATGCCACTAATGACTCCTGCTTATTCCTATCCACAAACAGCCTCGAATGCAAACAATGGTGCTGGAAGTAATGGAGTTGTTGCTGGCAATGCCACTGCTGTTTAATGACTGATTGACAGACTGACAGACTGACTGACTGACTGACTGACAGACCATCTTCTTGACATTTATATTGTTTCTTGTTTCATAAATTTTTTGTCTTTCTTCTTCATGTTAGATATGCAGAATATACACGTAAACCAATATCTCCATAATTGTAATGTCTATTCATTTCTAGGAATTCTCATTTGTCACCATTCTTTATTTTCATAACACATGTATTCCTTTCGACTTGAAATGAAATTTTCATCGAGGTTAGTATAGTTAGTTACTTGTGGACATTATTTTGTCCACCAATAGTCGTATCGTACCTCGTCATTGGAATGTTGCAAGAAACCCAAAGACATTCCTTTTTATCATCGACAGCATATGTGGATGTTGTTCCTCTTTATCAACATTGACATCTTGACGAATATGCGATTTTGATTTAATTTGAATACCATCATGTATGATGTGTGCATGTGTCATTGCTTTAGTGAAATGTGAGGTACAATAACAAAATATGTTGAAGCTTGGCAAACCTATTTTTTTATAATACTTCTTTATGTTGAGTCAGTTAGTACAAACATGATTGTTATTAATACTCATGTTGGTGTTCATCATTGTCTCGATAAAAATAAAACCTCCTAAAATTGTTTCAAAAACTCTGGCGTTTAGTAAAAAAGGTGATTCATTCCACTCCTTCACGGCACAAGAGGTCGCATATAATGCAGACCTCTATCTTTTCGTATTCCAACATCTTGATATTGACAGGTTTCACTCTCATGACATCATGAGAAAAATAGATGAAAGACTTAGAATGATAATTGGAATCTTGTCAAAAACTTGAAAATGGTATGAATTAATTATTACATCACCACATGTATGTCGAAATCTATCGAAGATAATGAAAATTACCACACTACTTAAAGTCCATCACTATGGTTTGATTTCTTTGCAAAGCTCTCAAAGATAGCTTCTATTTTTTCATAGAAGCATCATACAATAATTGCTGTTAGTAGTAGACTGGTATCAAATATCACTGAAGATGCGGATGTGTTCGTCATAGCCTTTCTCGCACTTTTAATTTGTTTCGAAAAATTATTATAAAAATCTTTTCCAAACACTACTTACTGTGTAAACCTCTTTCAAGCTAATAAATAATGTGACAATCTACCATAAGCAAAGCATGAGTATCAGCAGCAATGCATTTACAGTCTTCATTTATGGATACATGTTTGGATTTGAAAATAATTCCATTATGATGAATGCTTACGTGGTTTTCTACCTCATATCTTTTTCTTGCACATGAGGCGTTTTTATTCAATCTTATATCATTTATTTTCATGATGAGGAACTTGTTCTCAAGGGGTATAGCTATAGCAGCACATCTTATTTGTACTATTCAATTCGATTATGTATTTGCTTTGACGGAAAATTTACCATCAAAGAAAGCAAGAAAGGCAATTGTTGTTGGAGGAGGACCCGTGGGATTAGCTACCGCATTAACACTCGCAAATGCACCTCATTTTTATGATGTTTCCTTATTTGAGGCGTCTACTCCAACAGAATACGATCCAACGAAGGCATACCAATATCTTATTAATCGTAGAGGGCTACGATTTGTTGAACGTTTTGAATTCTTAGAACGTCTTTTGAAAGAAAACAGTGTAAAATCGGGTTCTGCAACTAAGGTATGACATGACTGAGATAACATTACTCACCTGTTGTACCCATCTTTTCTCAAAATGATTTGAACTTTCCTCATTGCAATATTTAAAGTTAACATATGTACCTGCGGATAAAACAAAACCTCTCCCGAAACAAAAAGATGCTGCTTCGCCCACTGGTGGAAAAGCGAAAGAAGAGGATTTCAAAGCTGCTTATTGGATTCCTCGACACACGATGACAACTGTAAGTTCCAAATAACATGCTAAATGCCAATTTAAGACTAAATTCTCTTATTTGCGATAATCTTTTTACTATGTTTCAGATTATGCGCGAAACAGTGGATGATTGGAATAAACATGAAAGTGATCAGAAGGGCAAGATCGATGTTTATAACGGAAACGTATTTCTCTCGTTGGATGGGAAACATGAATCAAAGATTACTGTAAAAGTAAAAGATACATTAACTAAAGAAGTTCATATACATGATGCAAACCTTGTTGTAGGAGCTGATGGAATAAACTCGAAAGTAAGATCATTGTGAATGTTCGACTGTATGTTGAATTATCTTAACTTGGATGATACACTCCTAACGAAATTGATCACACTACAATTCTAGGTAAGAGAGTGCCTAGCAACTGACAAAAAGGCATTTTCAACATGGGATAAAATCAATCATAAAAAATTTATCCCAAAAAAATGGGTTTCCCCATCCTCGGGACTTCGAATCAAGGCACTTCAATTTCCACCGGAATTCAAAATCCCAAACAACGATAATACATTTTTAACAACTAAGGGTACAAACATGTACGTCATGCTTTCTCGCAATAAAGGAACAAAAAACAAGATTCGATTAGGAACATTACCAATGCAAGACGAAACTGCAATTCGGCCCATTAATATTGTTACCAGGCCAGATCATGATATTTGGAATATCAAGGATGGCAAAGAGATGCAACAGTGGTTTCAGAATTCATTTCCAAGATTGAATTTTGGTGACACAAGCGATCTTGTATCAAGCGAAGAATGGGAACGATTTGCAAAAGCTGACGGATCAAGTTTTCCTCCTTGTCAGTACACTCCTGGATTACAAGTCAACTCTAATAATGGAAAGTGCGGAGTTGTATTAGTTGGAGATTCTGTCCATGCTTTTCCTCCTGATATTGGGCAAGGAGTAAATGCAGGCCTGGAAGATGTCACCGTTCTAGATGAAGCGCTTCGTAGCGACCAAAACGATAATAAATCTCTAGGATCTAGGTTGGAACAATATGAAAAACAAAGATTGCCCGACGTAAGTGTACTAAGAGATCAAATTTGAATTGCAATGTATCCTCACCTTTTTTTCCTTTTTGGGGGAATTTTAAATATCTCAGGTAAAAGGTTTGATCCGTTTTTCTCGTTTTGGGTATCCTTATCAATATAGGCAATCACACAAAATTGACCAGATACGAAGGACAATGCATATCATGAACGTCTTGAGCAAGTCAATTCTGAACAAAATATCTTTCGGTTTGATCCCGAAAGCGAGTATCATGTACTTTGATAAATACGATTGGAGTTACGGCCAAATTATGCGTCGTGCAGATGCAGGCACTGCTGGTTTGACTCTTACTCTCTGTTTGTGCATATTCCAAGTGATTCGAAGGATTTTGTAATCTATTTAAATAAATTAGATACAATGATTTCGATTTTCACTAGATTCTTTTTGTAACGCAAAAAAAAATAGGAATACAGCACAAAAGATAATAGATTCTTGTCAAAAAATCCCATTTATTATTGCTGCTGTTTAATATTATAGGAAAGGGCATGAATTGTCTTACAATTGACAAAAGAATAACTCACAAACATAAAAATCGTCAAGAAAGGATATAGAATATGATAAAAATGCTATGTAATTGTATCCAAGTTTGTGATTCAACTATACTGTAATATGATTGGTGCTAAAGAATATGATAAAGCTCCTGGAGGTGATCATACTTTCTCAAACTGGAACTTTCGCTACAAAACAAATTCACATTAATATGAACAAATATCTGTCAAATCATAAACAGCAGTAAACGTATTTTGGTCACAAATTGTGAAGCAGTAGTAAATATTTTATTTCAAAAGTATGTGTTATATTGAATATCTTAGTGAAGAAATCTAAGTAATGAAGGACAAAATGACCTCATTCTCACAACAGAAATATATACTAACATCTTGGAAATGACGAATGCGAAAACTGGCATTCCTTTATGAAATTTTTTATGTTCTTATGAATTTTTTCCTCAAATAGATGGGGTGAAATGCTATACCTTAGATGCAATTTTTTTACCGCCATAAACTAGTTCGTTTACCACTTTGTTGAGGGCTATGTGGCATAATTGAACTATTTGAAGTGTTATCACTACGTCTGTTCAAACTGAGTGGAATATCTATAAGTCGTGTTTTCTTATGACCCAAAATTGAGCTTGGAGGAGGGTGATTTCCAACACTAGCACCTGGACGGCGAAACATGCCAAACCCAAAAGAATTTGTTGTATCATGTGCATGTAATTTCTGATCTTCTAGTTCTTGCTGCTCAGTCTCTTTCTGAACTCGCCGCCTTTCTAGTTGCCTTTCACCCCAATCCATGTCAAAAGAATCCTCACATTCATTATTACTGCTTTGAATTTCATGATCAACTGCGGTTATTGAATCCTCTTCTTTGTATGGATTAGGAAATTGAAAAACATTAGTAGCTGTTTGTTCTCTTGTATATTCTTCTGATGTAAAAAAGTTTATTGCGGTTGGTTCTCTTGATAATGCATCTTCTGGGAACTTGCCTATTGCAGAAGTTTGCTTTATAGCATGATTTTCTTCTGTTTTAGCACTATTCAATGTAGACTGTAATGAGATTTTGGAAGGCAACGAATTCGTTTCTTCATCAGATGTGAAGTTGAGCGTATTTGAAGTTGGTTGACCCATTGAGGTTTGTTCATGGTTTGTTTCACTCTCAGGAGTTGGATTATTGTTCGATGGTGGAGTGTTCTTCGATGGTAAAGAAAATCCTTCATTAGAGATGTCTGAAACATAAAATTTATGGTTCGTAGATGTATCAATAGAAGCGTCTTTTTCATGTTCTTCGCTAGAAGAAATCTTTTCACCTTTCTTACTGATATTGAAGTTGATTTGATTTTCATTCTCCATAGTGGAAGGGATAATACTATGTACATTCAATATGGGTGAATTTTGTGAATCATCTTCTTTCGATCTATTGTCAAAGGAATTAGAATCTTTTTTACCAGCTAAGTAAAATTCTTCTTCAGTTGAGTCTTTTGATGAATTAGCGTATGCTTGCTCATTCCTTTCATGACGATTTGGCATTTGTTTATTCAACTCTATCAATGAACGTCTTTTTTGAGATTGAATAGAGGAAGATGACCCAGAATCTTTTTGTGTGCGAGAAAGCACGGAACTCATTGCGTGTAGGTAATGAGTGCTAGCGCTTTCATCATCATCAACCTCCACACCACCAAAACCGGTTATCTTTTTTACGTCGGAAAATATTCCCCTTCGTGACTTTCTTCTGAAAAACTGTCTATTGTCTCTTTCCCCTAAACTCATTAATAAATCCATTTCAATTGTCATTTCTTGAATCCGTTTAATTCGCCATTCTTCAAGATTGTTAAGCTTATTTCTCATTCGCATATTTTCTTGTTCAAGCATGTCTATTTGTTCATCTTTTTCGGCGTTTTTATTTTTTAATTTTTGTATTGTGTTCTCTTGGTTTTTCAATGTATTCTCATATATATCATTCTTTGCACGATGTTCTGTTGATTCTATTTTCACTCTCAAAAAATCTTTTTCTAAGCTCTCAAATGCTTTTTGAAGGTCATTATATTGATTTAATTCTGCCTGAAGTGAAGATAATTTGGAGTATAAGTCAATGTCCGGAGAGCTACTGTTACTTCTAGTACGTGCAAAGATGTTGCCCATTGGATTAAATCTGGTTGGCGGGAGTGGAGGCAATCTTTCTGAAGCACTCCTGGCGTTATGCTCCCACATTGCATCATAATCATCATTGTCTGTTTCATCCCCTAGTGCTGAAATATTATCAACTGAAAGTTTTTCTCGTCTGGAATGACTGTCCATTGGTGCTGTATTTGAAGTGCCAAAAGAAGATCCAGAGTTTGATTGGATTCCGGTATATGGCCCAAAAGATGTAGTATTGCTTGCGTGTGTTGTTTCAACGGATCTACTTCGATGGCGTCTTAATCTATTAAATTTGCTATTGATTTTTCCTTTCACCGATGGTACAAATGAATGCCTTGAGTCATCCATACTCGCAAGATCATTGAAAATAGCATCACCATCTTTCACCTGTTTGACAGTCATAATTCAAAAGATTCTATCAACCTTTCAAGACCCCAGGTTGACAAATTCTGTTTTTTGTCTTCACAATTTCTTGCTTTCTTGGCCCTTCAGTCTTTAAATTAAATTTTAATCGATTTCGTTCAAACATGAACCTTATAATACGGTACTGCTATCGATTAACATGTCATGCCGTTATTATGTGACTATCTTAAGTTGCAATTAATAAATGAAAAGAAAATACACAATTTTAAATAGGTGCCCTTTTTGGACAGAGCAACACTACCCAGGGATTGGAATTCATTGGATGTTTTTCCTACTATAATGGCACTATTTTAGCTAAATATGAGGCTAAATTAGTTTTTGAATCGAGCAATTTTGTGTTGCATAGGACATTACCATCCAAAATTATATGACTTTTTGTTCAACGAAAACAATAATGCATGTAAAGTACGTGCAATGCAATTTGTTCCCACCTAAATTCTATTTATGTCCCTCAACAGATAACTTCTCATACATACATCCTGTAGACGTCACACACTTTTTCCAGAACAATTAGAGTAATTTTACTTCCAATAACTGAAAATGTCGAAGACATTAAGACATTGTTTAAAGTACTATTTATTAAGTAAGTAAAAACATTTTGGAGGGAAATTCCACATCTTATATTTTTGAGCATGTGTATCATAAATCCACTCATTAACGGATTGAATCACGAGACGTTTCCATAAATTTGAATCACGAAAGTACTTTCTTTATTTTCACTATGGTCGATAAAGTGAAGTCATTAATATAGTGAAATTTTCTCTTATTGCCTTCAAGTACGATACATAATTTTCTCCGAATACAACTTATTTTGTTGTGACAAGAAAAAGATATGCATTGTCCCATCATTATTTGAGAAAGTTATAATGAAATGATCGATTTGCCATGGTGTTAAAGTTATCTTGCGATAAGGATAAGTTAAAGCTACATTAGAATTCGACCATACAGTAACCATAACTTTGAAAAAATATATTAATATTGAAATATCAAAAAGGGAACATAAAAATACAGTTCCAAGCTCTTGACCAATGAATTCAAGATGAGCTAGTATTTATCTTGTAATATTTCCTAGCACGCCTGAACTTTAGAATGGTGACTCAAAATTTAAACTCGTTTTTTACATAATATGTCTCTCTCAGTTAGATAGGTGCTATAATCTAGAAATGTCTATCACGTAATAGATATTATTGTTTATTAAAAAGGTGATTATATTCACATTATAAGCTTTTATTCTGATTATCACTATTTCAATACCAAACATTAAATTTGATGTTTCTTGTACGACAATAATAAAGATATTAGACACATATTGTCAAACTCCCTGTGGATAATAATGACAACCACCCACCACAATATTTCCTTCTAAGGTATTCAAACTTAGAAGTATCTAAAGGCTTGGCCAAAGCGTCAGTAATTTGCTCTGTCAAATCAATGGAGTGCAAGGTCCTTGTCTTATTAACCAATCGCCTAAAATAATGGTACTTAATAGCAATGTGCTTAGTCCTAGAACTAAACTGTCTATTTTTGCTATCGCCATGCAACTTTCGTTATCTCAGTACACTTTCCATAGTGTTTTGGGCTCTTCTTCCTCAATTTTACAATGCATTTTTTATTTATCTTTAATCTACAGAAATATCTTATTGATTTTGTCCACCAATTGCATGATATTAGTAACGTCTCTCATTCACGTTTATAGAGCCATATATTCTGATTCTGCTCTTGATGAGAATAATGGAATATCCACTAGAACATCAGCTGGATTAACTTTATGCATCCTGGACATCAAAGCCAATGAATCAATCGTATCGCGAGAATGGGAGAACAGACCGGTCATTCCGATTCTAGCTAGTGCCGCGTTCTGCATGCAGGAGGAATGTCTAGAGCCCATTATACCTCGGGGGGTAATTATGGACAGCTCAAGCGTACGCAACAGAGCTCTTATGTTTAGAGAGGGCGTGAAGTGCCCCAATAGGGAATATGTGAGAGGAGTCATCATGAATGGGATAGAAAAGCCTATTCTGAGCAGGATGGAATGGTGTTTGGACAGATGGCGCAAAGCGCAAAGGCATTCAGTAAAAAACGGAACGGTTTTAGAACTAGAAAACAGACTAAAAAAATTATAGATATTTCCAAAATTTGGACAGCTCCCAAGAAGTTAAACAAAATGGAAACACATGAGGGGAGTAAGAATCATAAAGTTTGGAATTACAATTATTGGGACAGCAATCAATTTCGTTGCATTATTAAAGTGGATTCACACCAGTTGCAAAATCAGGATTAAGGTCAAACAATAAACCTAGATATCCAAACTTAGTCCCAAATCTTGCCATTGTTAATGCAAATCATCACTCTGATGTTGCAGCATCCAAAGCACTTCAAAAAGGCGTAGAATATTATAAAAACTTTCCTTCTAAAATTCCTTCTAAAATTCCTTACAAAATGCTACTCCCTCCAACAAATCTACGCTTCTTCTTAACCTGGAATGGAGGACTTATCGACAAAAGATCCACAAAATGTTTGCAAAAGAAATTACTTCTAGAGAGATGACAGAGGTGGAAAACGAAAGCTTCACAAGGTTTACTTCCTAGATTGTTTAATTACGCCCATTGTAGTGCAAACGACATCAACAAATCCATGGGCTGGAAGAGAGCGTTAGTGGGTAAAACTAACACGCATACTAGTAGATCCTTCTATTTTAACATAATTATAAGGATTGGTTGGTGTATCAAATCCAAAAACAAAGGAGATAGTAGAACTGTTCAAGAAATTACCAACAATATCATCACAACGACACCTAACAAAAAAAGAATCAGGGAATTACTTTACTGCAAATGGTGTAAAATGCAGGATGAAAGATGCGAAGATGATAAAATTAGATTAGGAGAGGCTCTTAAAGGCAATAGTAGACATCTACATCTATTCTGTGATCATGAAGAAATAAAATCATTGAGAAAAGATGTGAGCAATGACATCGAATTCAAACTATGGAATGTTTTGGACATCATGCAAGGTTCCCTCTGCATCCATGAATTAAGAGAAGAAGTGAATGCTTTTCTGTATAGACTAAGAACGAAAAATATTGGGCGACTTGATCCAGATGGTCTTCATAAAAATAATTACTTATCAGTCAAGGATTGGCTTAATTTTTGCGATCTCATCAATATTCAGGAAGGTCGAAAAAAAAACATGTGAATATCCTAGGGCATATATGGGGTTTCAATTCCGTGTTAAAAGATGGTGAAATGGAATACAAGGATTGTTGCATAGTAGACAGCATGTATATGGGTATCATTCCTCACGCTTTTGATAGTCGGTTCACTGACAGATATAGAAATATTATTGCAGGCAGAAGTTCAGCTTGCTTCAGTTTTTATGTGTCAAAAAGGCTAGATAAGTTGTGGAATGACATCAAAGAATTAGTCAAGGCAAGGTTCATCGGTATTCATAGAGTAGCGAATTCAATTTCCTAGATGCGCCCTGGGAGTGCAAAGGGTAATATCAAAATATGAAAGTATCAACACCTGTATTCCATGCGGATTTCAAGATTGCGGAGACATGAAAATTGATTTAAAAGAAGCTAACTTCATTTTTGGTATTAAGAACGGATGGTTACTTTTTAGTTGTTGTTGTTATATAAAGAGAGTTTGCACATGGTCAATTGAGGTAATCAATTCAAATAGCGTGAAGGTCAAAAACAATGATAAAAATATATCATCACTGAAATCTAATCAGGATAGAGTAAGGAGAAGAGAAAAATCTAAAATGATGAGTAACCTAGGGCTAGATGAATTGTTGTCCTTTCTCGACCAACTCAGCGATTGCGATGGTAAATATTATGGGACAACCACTATCAGGAATTATAATGGAAATGATTATTTTAAGGGTTCAAAGAAGAAACCATACTTATGTGGCAAGTGCAAACATTGTAGAGAAGCTGGCGACTCATTATTTCATTGGAAGAGACTAAGGCACAAATTTGGTTCCAGAGAGGCATAGAACAAAAGAGATGACATTTACCTATTTCCAATTTTGTTAGGCAACTATTTAAATTGCAATTGGTCTCTAATAATTATACAAAAGAAACAGAAAGCATTCAAGGGCTGGATATTTCACGGATCAAACGGGAAATATCAGGAGACGACGAGAAAATTGGGAACAAATGTTATCAAGTTCTTCAATTACGGAGAAGGACAGGATAGCTGGACTGAGAGCACAATCAGCGGATGCAGGATGGCAGAAAGTGGTTTCTGGATCTTAAAGATAATGGGGGCAGTTGACATGTGGAATCTTTTATCAAAACAGAAACAAGAGGAAAGATGGTTAAATAGCGAATCTATCAGTACCATGAAAGCCAGATGTAAAGAAGTATTCCCAGAAGATCAAGACTTTGCAACTGCTATACTGAAGAATACCAAAGCTTGTTGAAACAATTTTTTTGGGCAAATTTCCATATATTATTTTATGACGCGCTTCCAGGGCCCTAGGGAAGAGCCACTGTACTTAATTAAAAAATCAGGAATGAAAAAACTTTGTATTTCTTTGAATATTAAAAAAACACACACACACACATGATTTCGCCGGAGTTAATTTTCACCTCCTGGACGTTTTCGCACGAGAAATGCATCAAGCGTTTGAACTCTACTACATGGTCGTCTATTTTCTCTTTTAGCTCGAATAGTAAGTTGACGCTGCAACCACTTGACTAAGGTCTTTGTATGCATCGATTGTAATCCTCTGGATACATTGAGATGGATCTTCTTTTCCACTACTGACAATTCTGACCGGTCAGTACGCAAATATTGACGAATTGTGTACAGTAACTCATGATAAACTCCAAATTGTCCTGATCGAAGTAGAACTGATAGTGTTCGTCCTTAAAATCCTCCAAAAAATCCTCGAAGTCTTCAAAGCCGTAGGTGGTAAGCGCTTTTCCCTTCTCTCCTTCCTTTTGCATAAACCTCCTGTTACTTGAACTGGAGTTTGAGCTGTAGTCCCCACTGAGCGTTCCGCTCCATTTCTTCGTCAATTTAGCTGCCTCTAGTGGCTACTAGTGACACGCACTAAAAAATCCTTTAAAAAGTACTTTATAGTTCGTTAATCAGGCTAACTGTAGGAAGATTTAAACTATATTGGACAATAACCACTAGAAAAGCTATAT
>Ga0209092_10000767_pt1 | contig 32211 bp, 29 predicted proteins | sample FraStrMetagenome_FD_187446 | JGI IMG/M metagenome (GOLD analysis project Ga0209092, IMG submission 187446) | Marine eukaryotic phytoplankton communities from Arctic Ocean - Fram Strait ARC3M Metagenome (SPAdes) (version 2) | ecosystem: Environmental > Aquatic > Marine > Oceanic | place: Fram...
GTACCAAGTCCCTCCTTTCTCTCTCGCCTCTGGGACGCGCTGTTGTCAGCACGAGCGCATCCCATGCAACAACTAGGGCGTCTGGGACAGTTGCATCCAGAGAAAAACACTGGACCAACTTCCTAGCGTCGCATTCAATAGACCTCATCACACTACACAAACTTACTCCTTTCGAACGGGACTACATCCATGCATGTTACGCCCAATCGTTAGTGGCAGGTCACACACTTAAAGCAAAAGCTATAGCACCAAAAACATTAAACTTATATTTAACGGCAGCTGGCATAACACCCAGGCCTGACCCCACTACTTTACAAAAGCGATATACGTTCCCCCCTTTGCTCGCCGATGTGATCAACGAATATAAAAAATGGCATCATATGCCAAACAGGAGAGAACCCATCACTCTCCCAATGCTCGAGCACTGGAGATCGTTAGCCCAATGGGCACATCGTGATTCTTTCCAGGCAGCATTTTATGACTGGATGGTCATTGGCATGCACACAGGTTGCCGGAAATCTGAGTGGTGCCAAGACACCTATGATTACAAGTTATTTACACAAATAGCTTTAAATCCGGATAATTCGTCTAAAGCATTTGTAGCTTCAGACTTTGTACTACACAATGATCCTACAAAACCTAATTTAACATCAAATAACCATTTTCATTATGTAAAAATTAAATGGAGATATCAAAAAAATGGGGATAATGGGCAAACTATCTCTTTTGCCCATGACCACAAAAACCCTTCTTTTTCACCTGTGCTGGCTGCCCAACGAATTTTAGAAAGGGCCCAACGACTCCAGGTCCCACACAACCTGCCGATCGCGGTCTATAAACGCCCCATTCAATCCCCACCAGCTTCCCAATATCTGTTCATCGACCACCACTCTGTCGAGCTTGAGCTAAAATCGTGCGCAAGAAAGATTCTCCATATCACCACAATAACAGACTTAGCACGTTTCACCTTACACTCTATTAGAGTAGGTGCGTGTGTCTTACTTCACGAAAATGGGGCAGATTCTCTTCTGATTAAGTCACGCCTAAGGTGGCGCTCTGATTCCTTTTTAAATTACCTCCGCAATACTTTATTCTTAGCAAAAGCACATGCTCAAATTATATTACACAATACAGAAAAAATGAAATAGTTAGGAAGCTCACCTGACTCTTCGTTACACATTGGTTGTTGTTAATAACCATACGTCCATAACACAGGACTGCAACAACTATCACAAACATAACCACTCATACACCTTCTTTACCCACATCACCATACCTCATTCACATCAGGTATTACCCTGTGGACGAAATAGATGTGATACAACTCAACACATATCAAATTTCCACAACATCATCTCCAAACTCCGTTTTATTCGGACACCCGGTTTGATAGGATAGAATAACAAGCATGGAATCATTACGTTTCCAATACCCTGTCATGTCTATCCTTTCAATACTTTTTCGTCTACTACGAACAATAGCCCTTTACACTCACAATCGACCATACCTTCTTTTATAATCACGGTCACCATATCTTACCCGATAACAATGCACCTTTTTCTTCGACCTCAACACCTGTCTGACGATCGAAGTTTTTTTAGCAAATACACACCACATGGAACGCCTTTCCTACCGGGTCCTCCCATTATTTACCTTTTTCCCTTTTTCCCTTTTTCTTTTTTCTTTTTTTTTACCATTGCTTTTCTGATTTGGCTTGTCATGTCATGATAAGCTTGCTGCATTAACATTAACATATCTCGTGGGTATACCCTCACCCACATTAGCAATGCCTTTTTTGGGCTTGTTTTTGTTAATGTAGCATAGCAGTACATTAGGTTAAAATTTACTTAAGCGTTAAATTTTCCCATCCGCAAATATCTAACTATTCTCTATTAATGTTAGATTTAGCCTAAGTACTTCTTATCTGACATAAGCAATATCAGAAGATCGAGGCGTACGACGGGAATCAGTAATGATTCTCGATTGTAGACGAGACGTAGATACTTGACTTTCGGAAGCTCTCTTTTTGTTAGTTCACATGATACGTTAAGTCTCCTATGTACCATAATATATGATGCGTTGGACGTCGACTATTGACGTAAGTAAACAAGACCTATTGAAGTACAAATACAAGCTGAAGTAAGAAGATGAGAATGAACTTTCAACTTCACTTCTGCTCACTTTCTTTTGGATTCGCAGAGACAAACAGCAGATTGAACAAGTTACATTTCAAAAATTTTCCCTCCCACCGTCCCTTAGCTTGTTTTTGTTAATGTAGCATAGCAGTACATTAGGTTAAAATTTACTTAAGCGTTAAATTTTCCCATCCGCAAATATCTAACTATTCTCTATTAATGTTAGATTTAGCCTAAGTACTTCTTATCTGACATAAGCAATATCAGAAGATCGAGGCGTACGACGGGAATCAGTAATGATTCCATTCGAGAATTTGGACTTCAATGCACGACGCAATCGAAAATATTTTCTGACGTCAGCAACAAACGTAAAAAAGATTGTAAAAGATTTTAAGGGTTCTGATTGGGATTTGGATGAACTTTTTTTTGGAACAGCAGGACTAACTATAAAACTTCATAGACCTTGACACAAATTCTTTTTGTTTACCACTAACTGTACTCTTATTTCATCATGAAGAAAATATCAAAAATGATGCGGTTCTTCTCTGCGATTTTACCAATTATATGCATAGTCATTTATACATCTGGAGGGATATCCAAACTCAACCTAAAAACGCAAAGAATGATAATGAGACTTGTACGTGATATCTCTCGTTATAAAGCTCGGAAACGATTACAATCTTCTCAAGATTATTCTCTAGTCCCATTGCTGCTCGGTCAAGATTCTTTACGAGAAAGTCAAGTGCTGGACGATTTAATTAAAAACGACGACAAAATTGAAATCATTTCCAGAAAAGAATTAGCATGGGCCAAAGGAGCAGGTGATGACGATGATTTATGGATCGCTGTTTTAGGTCATGTTTTCGACGTAAAAAAGGGGTCAAAATTTTATGCTAAGGGTGGTCCTTATGAAATGCTAGCTGGAAGGGATGCAACAAAAGCCTTAGCTTCTGGCGATTTAACTGTTGCTCGAGATTTTGAGAATGACGATTCTATGGATAGGGGTGATATGGAAGAACAATCTTTAGAGAATGACGAAATGGCGGAAGCAAAACGATGGTTGGAATACTTTGCTGCACATCAGAAATATAAACATATTGGTCGATTGTTAAGAGCAGATGATTTGGTGGTAAATATTGATGATTTAGTAGGAAGTGCCATAGAATTGGAAAATTCAGAAGATTCTGAAGATGAAGATGTCGAGGAGGAAGAAAGTGTAGCCAAAACACCACCAAAATGGCACCCACCTGTCCAAGACGACAATACAACTTGTCCTGGGGGTGGAAACTAAACCAAACAAAATTTTCAGCTACATCATGTATGAATATGGACTCAAAATGGAATTGGATAACAATCTGCAATAAGCTTATGAATTCTATTCGTAACCTAAACTTTTAACCAAAACTTATCCCTCGATGCATTCAGAAGTAGGAAAACAATAGAATTTACATTTGATGGATATGTAACTAGATGAACTCAAATTAAAGGCTCGCATTTAACAGACTAAATTAAAATGAATATTATTGTAAAATCGAACATAATATGGAATGCTGAATTCATAAAACATATGAATATGAGTATTGACATAATAAAATTTTTTTGCATTAGAAAAAAGCATGCAGAATGTTGCCGAAAAAGGTTTGGAAGAATAGCTTTGAAATAAACATAAGCACAAACGGTTGACATTGACAATAATTCCATTTCGAATAATTTCTCCTCTCTCAGTAGTTCTTCCTAACAAGAAGTATTTCGAGAGTGCATGTATTGCAATTTAGCTTCAGCCGTTCGATTTAAAATACTCTTTTTAATCACATTTGTCTAACAATTACTATTTCAAGTATGATGCTTATGAACAAACAGCAAGATTTATAAGTTGGAATAAAAAGCTAGAAAAATAATAATAGCGCTGAAATCTCTGTGTCTTCCAATAAAAGTAAAAGCGTCCAATATTAATGGTATAGAACAAAGATTATAGTCGGTTCTAATGTTTCTCCAAAAATATTTTCTTTTGTAAAATACTTTAGAGAGCAGGAACAATGGAGGAAGGTGTCTCTCCCATACTAAATCTCCTTTTTAACTGGGAAGTGAAAAAATGTACAGCAGTCTATGTTGTAGTACATGTCGTATGTAGGAGATGGTTTAGTAGTATATAATAACCTATCTCACTTTATAATAGTTATCTAGTTTTATATACGTTATGGAGCCACATTAACGCTCGAGAAAGTCCGAGACTTACTATGGCATTCCTAAACACGATAAATAAACATACAAACAAACAAACTAAGCGAAACTTTAGCAGTGAAATCAAGACATTATATTGATTGAATCCAGATACATAAAATAATAAGAACGTTTATTCTTTCTAGTTCTAAAAATATAGCTCTAAAAACCAAATCTTTTTTCCGTTCCCACTATGAACGGGTTCTTATTACATATTGTCATGAAACAAGATGCTTTTTTGAAACACAATAAAAATTCCTGTCATCCATCCAACAGTAATAACCCAAAAATTGCATACTCCAACGTTGAACATAAGTTCTGGAAGAAAGAGATAAACCAGAACAACTACCGCAATCATAAGACCATGCTTTCACTTGATTCCTGTACCTCCAGTTGTGGGTATGCCGCCATAGCAGTCGCTAGTCTTTGTTTTGGTAGCTTTTCTGTCCCAATGAAGAGCGAGGCTGCCAAGGCGGTAGATATTGATCCATTGGTGTTCCAAACATACAAAACGTTTATGTATTTAGTCATTGCGCTTATTTTGGTAATTTTTGGTATGTGCATATATATTGCTTCTTATTCAAATGTCTTTTCGTATGTTTTCCTGAAATTCTATTTTTTGTATTTTGGTGCATTTAGGTCAGGATACTAATTTTACTCCATGGGGTATAGTGAGGTAAGTGGAAGAATGTTCACATGACTCTTAAACTAGATCAAAGAAAATTTATCTAAATTGTAATCACTTCGAAAATTCTCTTGAGATAGTGGGTTTTTGTGGATACCAGCTGGTGTGATGCATGTTGTAGCAGTTCGTACTGCAGGTATGGCAATTGCGTCTGGGACCTGTGCCAGTGTGACTGTTTTGGTGCGTATCTTTCCTTTTTCCTGTTTTGATTTTTTATTGTTTTTTTTTCAAGACAAGGGAAAAATTTAATAGTTTTGTCTTTTATGTATTGAATAGGTTTCTTTTACATGGGGAATCTTTGTATTCCATGAACGTGTCCGCAGTGCATCATTGATAATCTTAGCGATATTTCTTGTCATTTTAGGAATGATAGGGATGAGTTATTTCTCCTCGCAAACTAACATAACGAGAAAGAAGCAAAATTCTAATATTGAGATGAGTGAAACAAGCATCAAGTTACCTCCAAAAAAACTTCAGGCTGATTATAATCGGAAGCATATTTCACCTCGTTCCGTATCAAAATTGAATTTGACGTATGGAGATGAAAGCGAATTGCATATTGTACAATTGCAGACTGAAAATTTAGAGAGGGATATTGAAGTCAATGAATATGATGAAAAGGATACATTTAAGGGGAAGGCGATTTCGGTTGTAGAATCAAAGATCGGATCAGTTGCCATGGTTAAAAGGCTATCAACGCATTTAAACAATCAATACAATATCAAAATATCAACTCGAACTCTTGGTTTTATCATTGCTGTGATTGGTGGTATTTGGGGTGGAAGTGTAATGGTTCCAATTCACTATGCCGATTCGAATTCGAAAGGGTTCAATTTTGTTTTTAGCTTTGCTATAGGAACAAGTTTTGTGAATACCTTTGCGTGGATAATTCGATTTTACTTTACATGGATAAGATCCTCCAAAAATCTGCAATCAACATTGCGTGCCTTACCATCTTTCCACTTCCGTTCAATGGTAATGCCTGGTGCATGTTCAGGCACTCTATATTGTATTGGGAATTTAGCCAGCATTGTTTCCGTAACCATTTTGGGAGAAGGTGTGGGATATAGCATGACACAGTCAAGTATGCTTGTGAGTGGAATGTGGGGGATATTTTGGTACCGTGAAATAACGGACCCGTTATGTATACGTGGATGGCTCATCATGGCTACAATTACTTTAAGTGGGATGATGATTCTATGCTTGAGCCATGTGTCAAAGACAGCACCAGCAATTTTGGATTTATAATAGCTACTGCTGATCATTTGTTATAACATATCATTCAAAACAAATCAACTCATAATAATCTCATTTTACAGAACAATGGAATTAGTTTAAAATTATATCAAACCGTCAGATTTTATTTCTTTTGAAAATCTTTTCTTTTCTTTACAATAATTCAAAGTGTCTGCAAGAAAGTTGGAAAAATGAATTTCATGCATTCTTTGTTAAAAGCATGCGTTGTCTTTCCTTATATTCAAAAAATAAAAAGTTTAGAGGGCTTGAACTCTTTTGAGTTTTTTTTATGTTGATATATCTAATTAACTTACTTACCTCAGAAATGAACGTAAGCACCTATTATAAAAATTCGTTTTATTATTATTAATAAATTTTCAGAACATTCGCAAATATTCCGTTCTAAACCATTTATGTCTTTTGTTCGATCGTGATTAATAAGAACCATCAAGAATTCAACATGAGTGTATCGAGCATTTTAAATAACCTTGGTGGGGTCTACCGTGATACCATACGTTTATCCGGTGAAGCGAATAGACTTATAAATAGCAGAAATGGTCGATACTTGCGTCCCAATGAATCGTCTCTCATGGAAAACAATGGAACATTTCATACAAAGCTCTTTGTTTTCCAAGGAACAATTGCTATCCAGTTTCGAGGATCATCCTATAATATTCCACTTGATATTTTTCTTCCTCCCAACTTTCCTATCCGCCCTCCCATCTGTTTTGTAAGACCAACTGATTCTATGGTAATCAAGGACAATCATCGCCATGTTGGGAGGGATGGTATGGTATACATGCCCTATTTCAACCAATGGCGAAATGGTACACATAATTTAGTTGGAGCAGTTTCTGAAATGCAGCAAATTTTTGGTGTTGAACCTCCTGTTTATAGTAGACCACAACAGCAACCACCAGCACCCACACCTGTGACCAGTCATTCTGTTGTGCGGCCCACACCCTCTTCCACTAATGTTAGTAATGGAGGAAACCCACCCGGATATGATGATCTTCAAGCAGCGATAAATGCATCAAAAAGAGAAGAAGAAGAGCGAGTATTGCAACAATCAATGGAAAACTCCAAGATGGAGCAAGCTAAGCTTGAAAGTAAGAAAGAGGCGGAAGAAGAGCGAAAAGCTCAAAGAGAGAGAGAGGAAGTAAAACAAAAACTTCATTCCAATATAAAATCTTTTTACAATATGGAACGAGCGAAAATCATTAGTGAACTAAAAAAACAGAAGCAACTGGAAAAAGGTAAAGTTATTGTGGAAGATCAATTGGATGAATTGAAGGAAAGAAAAGAAAAGCTTCAATCGGCTGTTGCAACAGTAAATGAAACAAACGTACAATTGGAGCTGTGGATAGGGACAGTTGAATCTCAGAAAAAAGAATTAAAAAAAAATGAAGATGTGGATGCATTGGTAACAACAGTTGATCTTCATTCACAACAGATGTTAGATCTTTCGTGCAAAAATGCTTCAATATCAGATTGTCTTTACTTTTTAGATAGGGCTTTAGTGAAGGGAACTCTACCACTGGATGTGCATTTGAAGCAAGTTCGTAAGTTGGCAAAAAAACAATTTTTGACTCGAGCACATTTAATGAAGATTGCTGAATTTCGTGCCCAAAATCAAGCGTAATTTTTTGGAAATTTTTGACAAAGCTGTAGTCAGTTTGCACGGCTTTCTTTCGATTACTCATACAATTATTTTGATATATGTGATGATAATTTAAAGTACTAATTAATCATAAACGACTTGTAGCACCAACTATCTAATTTAGAATTATTTTATTTTGCCCCTCATTATTCCAATTTCTTGAATAATTCCAACATAAAGTAAGCATCATTTGATACAATAAATCTGACTTATGAATGACATGGAGTAAAACTTTGATCTTAAAGAGTTAGAATAATTTTGTGTAGAGAGTGATGGCTTGAAATATGGTTATATTTCTCAGCTTTATAATCGAATACATTCCACACAATACAAATTATCGACCTTGATTTCCCAGCACCAGAATTAAATTTTCATTATTTAGAAGGTTTCCTCATCAAGCAAAGTGACAGCCCTGCGAATACTGATGCAATCATAGAGAAAACACATCGAGCTGTATTCCAGGCTCTCCAACCTTGAAGAAAATTCACTTCCCAGTAGTTTACTCCATCATCAGATTCCGGGTCAACAACCAGCAGGGCATCGTTGCGGGGAACATTTTGTGTCACAGTGACCAAAAATTCTCCAAAGAAAAAGGTCAATGTTGCTGCAATTGCATAATATCGGGCTGGCTTTGAAAACTCGTCTGGATTCTTCCACATTACATAGGCAGGATACCCAGAAATTAGTCCACCAAAAAAGGAGATCACGAAGAGAGGATTCACAATAATGACATTAATTGTGTTCATAGCTTTAATTGCAACTTCTGGATCCAATGTTGCAAGAGAAGGTAAGATAGTGTTAGAGAAAATAAAAATAATCCCTCCAGCCATAGCATCAAGAATGACAGACACCAACATGACCATTTCTAGCCTTGAGCCAAGAAACCAACTATCACTACTTGTTGCAGTGTCAGCAGCATTATTTGCCATCAACTGGCTCGCACTTTCAGAAGCACCGTAATTCATTTTCTAAACTATTTTTGACTGAATAATGAAATTGTGAGATCTCCTTTCAAGTTCAAAGATTGTTTTCGATCATGGTATTTCCCAAGCAATTAAGCAGTAATAGTGCGATTTTTCTGTGAAACACTGCATAGAGTTTACACTCAATAATTAAAAGTAACCTTTTCGAATTTCTAAGATTTTTTTCTTTGATCTGCTATCAGCTAATAATTATTATGCAGTATCATTACCCACTCTGAAGTCAATAATAAAAAAGCTAAATCATAGGCATTACCAAATTGGAGGTTGAGGATACACAAGTGCTCCTTATTCTGGCTAATTATTTAACATTTCAGATTTAAGGCCTATTTTCCCTTGAACATCATGAAATGATTGGTTACTCTATTGAATAGCTAGTATCTTAATGCAGAAAGCAACTGTCGATCTTGCGTGTTTTGAAGGTTCGATAGAATTCCTCTTTCAAAATCTAGTTCAACTTGCAATGTAGATTCGAAATATGCTGTAGTATATTTTACATACTAAATATTCCATTTGTCACTATTAGTCACACTCATGAGCCTGGAACTCAAAAGAATGGTACATTACAATTACAGCAGTTACAACCCCAATCAGCTTGTCCCAACTTTTTATAAAAAAAATGAAGTCATCAATCTTATGTAGTGTATCAAATTTTTAGTCCCATTGTTGTCTATTTATTACTCTAGCCCTGGCAATGAATGATATGGTTTTTGAAACAGCGTTTCCATTTCTTCTCACCTTGTCCCATTTGAATATCAGAACCAATAAATTCCTGGAATGTTTTACCACATTTTGGACATGAAGTATATTCTTCATCAGTATACATCCTGAAAGCTGATCTAATACTTCCAGGTATGTAATCATCATTTCGAACGCAAACATACATGTAAACAATGTCATTTGTCACTTTTTTCGTCTGGGATTTTTCACTGCTGTCACTAGGATTCAACGATTCTGGTTCCATTTGATTTTTTTTCCTAGAGCTTTTGCCATCAAGGTCACCTAAGATGATACTCGAAGATGAGACCTTCTTTTTGTTTCTTTCATGCAACGCTATTCGTTGTACAGACTTGAATCCAGCATAGTCTCTCACTGGTTTAATTTTTGATCTAGGTGATAATATAATATAAACACCACCATTGTTCTTCAGCCAATTATGTATATTATCTAACAGAGTTTTCATTATATTCCACTGGACTTTCAATTGACTTCGAAACAAAAAAGTATCAAGACATCCTTTGTCTAATATTATGTCATACTTTGTGCATGTTTTTAAAGAGTCTTTTTCCAATACATTTAATTCGGTGTAACTGAAGTTTCTTGCACTGGAGTGGATAATCTCAGCGTCTCGTTTTTTCATTTGTTTGATACATATCGGACTTACATCAGTAGCTGTGAGAGTGCATTTTGACTGCTGTATCTCTATATCGGCAGAGTGGTGTTTCCTTTGTAAATACATCCAGAATTCTTTGGCGAGATGGGAATTTCCACACCCGATTTCAAGTATATTTATAGGAATGTCATCAACAAAGTCTTTTTCTTCTATCTTTTGAGGGAAAAAATTCGATATTGTGTCAAATAACGAATCTGTTGGTTGTACTATCCATTCCTTTTCTATTGATGTGCTTTGTTCTTTTTGAATACCATCACTTTCATTTGTTACAAGAACATTATTATTTTTTTCTTCATTAATATCTGTTTTTGGTCCGTGGGTATAAAAATCATTCCAGAATTGAATTGTTTTTTCCCTCTGCATAATTTTCTCTTGAAAGAAGACAAGAGGGTTCGGAAAACGTTGTTGATTTGTTTCTGATGTTATTTGGCTTCTTTAATTGAATCAACCTTTGAGCTGTACACCGTACAATTTTTGTGTTCGTTTTGTTCTCAAGTGTGATAATCTAAGACATGAAAATAAGCTGAAATCTTTATCTATGGGTTCTATTAGTATCATATTTATTTAATCTTTACGTGAATAAAAGGAATTCTCTTTTTTTAATATGTCATCAATTCTCTGCCACAACCAAAAATCATGGTATGTAGTAGTACTACGAATCGACTCCAGTACAACTTATAATCGCCATCGCCCCCACCCCTAAAAAAAGTGAATATCGAAAAAATTATCATCATGGCACCTTCCGATACCAAAAATGAGGAAGGTTCAGGAATCCAATTGAAAACCCAAGATCACCTTATGCCACAAAATCCTGATGCTATCGATCCTGCGAAGCTCACTGCTCTAACTCCTGAAGTTGTAAGTTTATCATGCCAGACATAAGGCCCCTCTGAAACTGTGATTTCTTTAAAGTATTCGGTAACTCCCGTCTACGTATTTTGTATATATAATTCTACGTGTAAGACTCAGCTTGGGAAACAAGAAGTTTTGTCGAGCTTGAAACAGACTTGGATGTTGACGCCAAGATTCGTATGACAAAGGATACATCGATAGAAGTCGCTTGCCTCTTGAAGCTTATGCTATGGTGGTTGTCGTTGAATAGATCATTTGTGAATATTTCTTTTTTTTCCTGCATGAGCTAACGTCAACACCCATGACTTTTCTTCTAACCTTACAGATTAGTCGCCAAGCCACTATTAATGTTGGAACAATTGGTCATGTAGCTCACGGAAAATCTACAGTTGTGAAAGCAATTTCTGGAGTACAAACCGTGCGTTTCAGGACAGAGCTGGAACGTAACATTACTATTAAGCTTGGATATGCTAATGCTAAAATTTACAAAGGTGACCCTCTACCTGCCTCCGATAAATCAGAAGAGAAAGAAATGGAAGATGGATCAAACGAACAAAGCAATTCTAACGATGAAAATAAACAGCTTGGTGGATTTTACACTTCCCGTGGATCTTCTCATCCAGACGTATTCGTAGACGAAAAGACGGGTGTTACATACAGACTTCGTCGTCATATTTCATTCGTAGATTGTCCCGGTCATGATATTCTAATGGCTACCATGTTGAATGGAGCAGCAGTGATGGATGCTGCTCTACTTTTGGTGGCAGGAAACGAAACCTGCCCCCAACCTCAAACTTCAGAGCATCTTGCTGCTGTAGAAATTATGCGTTTGGAAAATATTATCATTCTCCAGAATAAAGTTGATTTGGTGAAACCAGACGCTGCCCTTGCTCAACATGACCAGATACGTAAATTTGTTGCTGGTACTGTCGCGGATAGCGCTCCTGTTATCCCCATTTCGGCTGTGCTTAAGTACAACATTGATGTAGTTTGTGAATATCTTGTTCACAAGATTCCCGTTCCTCTCCGTGATTATACTTCTGTTCCTCGTCTTATTGTTATCCGTAGTTTCGACGTTAATAAACCAGGACAAGACGTCTCAAATCTGCAGGGAGGTGTTGCAGGAGGATCTATCTTACAAGGAGTTTTACGCATTGGTGATGAAATTGAACTTCGGCCAGGTATTACCACAAAGAGCGAAGTTGATAACACACTTCAATGCACACCAATTTTCTCTCGTGTGAACTCTCTCTACGCTGAAACAAACGACTTGAAATTTGCTGTCCCTGGTGGTTTGATTGGAGTAGGAACTCGCATTGATCCTACTCTTACTAGGGCAGATCGTTTGGTAGGACAAGTTCTTGGTTTGAGAGGAAAGCTTCCTGATGTTTTCGCAGAAATTGAAATATCATACTACCTCCTTCGTCGTCTTTTAGGAGTCAAAACTAGTGATGGAGGAAAACAAGCAAAGGTTCAAAAGCTATCTCGTAATGAAGTACTAATGGTAAATATCGGTAGTACAGCTACCGGGGGAAAAGTTATTGCTGTTAAAGGGGACCTCGCCAAGGTTGGATTGACTCAACCAGTTTGTACTCAAGCAGGCGAAAAGATTGCCTTGAGTAGGAGGATAGATAAGCATTGGCGTTTAATTGGATGGGGACAAATTAGAAAAGGTACCAAGATTGATATCGTTTCACAAAAACTTCCCTAAATTGAAAAAAGTAAATACATATGATTACAAAGTATCATTTTTTAAGTTCTCGTTGCTTTTCTTTTCATTTTTAGCTATTCATCCACAGGATTAAAATTTAAAGTAGATAAAACTGGAATAAGTAGACGTGTTTAATGCAACACTTAGTTTTGAAAAGAATGTAATATTCATCAAATTCTTTCTTCTCTGAAGGAAAAGCAATGAATTGATTTGACTTGATATCATGCAGCCATTATGTACTTGTATGATGGTAGCTGTAATTTGTTTGCTCATTCAACTTCAACTTTCAACGTACGTTGCGTTGGTAGTGAATTATAAACGTACTTACTTGGGATGTTGAGATGGATACAAAAAATAGATCGACTTACACCTGTCAGGAGCCTCTCTCATCATACCACATCTTTTTTGGATCCAAAAAATATCAGCCATGATGGACAAACGTGCAATTGTTGTAGTGAGTGCTATTAGCGCACTCATGAATCCTTCAACAGTGTTTGCATTTGCACCTACTCCTTCATTCTCTCAACGCCCAGTCTCAGTATCATCAACGCTACTGTCAGAAGGAAAAGATTGCTTAGAAAAGGGCGATAGAGTCCTTCTCATTGGTCCAGGTTTTCTTCAATTGAATATTGCCAAAGCAGCAAAAGCAGCAGGTCTTATCCCAATGATTATAGCTCCACAAAAGAAAATTGAAAATTTTAAAGAATTTGTGAATGATAGTGAAATAATGAAAGAAGCTAATATTGGTTTACCTGATGAGAAGGGAACTGTGTCAGGCGTTGTTTTTTGCAGTGAAGAAGCTGTTTTTGGTCCTGAATTAGTAAAGACTGTTTTAGATTCAAAGGATACATATGCAGATGCTGAAGGGCCTACTAGAACTATTGGTAAGAAAATTGAATCTTCGTACATTTCATGTTTTAACCCAATTTTTGCATGTACTTTGGGATAATTTTGTTATTCCATAGCACTTCATGATTCTTCTATTTTTGAACCGTTCTATTGTGAATGAAACTAAATTGTTTTCTTTTATTTCAACTAAATAGCTTGTGTCCCTGCATCAAATACCGTGACCAAGGAAAAAAGTATGGGTTGGATGCCAATTTTCAACAATGACAACAAAGAACAAGAGATTTGGGATGATTTTTACAAAGCATTTAGTAATCACCCTATTGCAGGTAGTACTAGAGGAACTGTAATTAGGTTTGGAAACTTGTTAGGTGGAAGTATCGATGGACCTTCTAGCTTGGAGAAACTTGGATTGGACGAATGTATTTACAAGGTAATCACTTTCTTGCGTACATTGTATCATGAGGAATTTTATAAGGATAAATATTACAGGACTAACATCGAAATTTATCTGTAATATAGATGACCCTCGAGAATTACAGGGATCTCAAAGAAAGATCTTTTGATCGTTATCGCCTTGGTGCCCAAATTTTGTTAGGTGATGATATCAACCCTCGACCTGAAAATCAAGAAAAGTTGGAAAAAGAAAAGATTGAAAAAGGTGAAGACCGAGAATCATTCCGTATTATTGGCGGATATCCGGAGGTGGTAAGTACTCATCAACGCTTTCATGACCATTATTTGCAATAAATTCGTTTTCTAATCAATATTTACTTTCTTGAATATGACTAGGATCGTGTTAATCGTAATACTGCTGCTCAAGCTGTTGTCCAATCATTGATGCGTCCCTCTAAAGGTCAATTCACGGTTTCAGATAGTGAATCAAAAGCTGTCCCAAAAGAGTTTACTGTTCTGAGCAAATGTACTGATGATCTTCCAACTGAGGTGGAGGTAAGATTATACTCACTATTTTAATTTGCTAATTTCAACATGAATAATTTTGCACTGAAATCAATATTTTTTCGTTTCTAGTGGGATAAATTATTTCAGGACCCTGGACCTGCAGAATGGCCTGATCCCTCCAATTTCGATCCCTCCACACTGCCAACGGTAGAAGAATTGAGCAAGTAGATACTATAATTAAGATAGAGCATTTTCTAAATATTATAAGTTTACTCTACTTTATTCAGTATAGATTGTTGTAGTTCTTAAAAGTAGGTTCACAAATTGTACTTCTTAGTCTTTGATTGCATAGAACCTCCAAACAAACTTTTGAACCAATCGTTTTCGTTTATTGAGGGAATTGGCCTATTTATGGGAAATGTGAAATTTGTAAGTTTGGGATGAACAGTGTAACGAATTTTTCTCCCTTTGCTAGCTTTCCGATCGACCTGTTTGTGATTCTTTTTTGATTTTTTCATTGCCTTTAGCAATCGTTGACTGGCGTCTTGATTTGAATTTCCTGTCGATGATGACAATGTTATAAAATCTTTTAACATATGCTGGTATAATTTATCGTCTTGAAATAAAGAATAGACAGGTGGTGATGAATCTTTTTCTGTGATATCCTCCTTATTTGTATTAGCTTGACGCATAATGCGGTCGTGGGAAACTGCGGATGTCACTTGAGTCCAAAAACTTTGGTCAATTGTTTGAAATTTTTTAGATGATTTTATTGCCAACCCAGCATGTATCTGTAGGTCGCTATGTCGTTTGTCAAGGACGGCTTTCCATTGTTCACGACATTTCTCATATGATTTCTGTAGCATATATTCCTCGTCCGAAGTATCGTATTCATCACCCAAATATGCGAGTTTATTTCGTGCTGTCACTAAATCTAAGAAAATTTTGTTATTCGATCCTTTTGCTTCCTGATTGGGTTTATCGCCTTCCTCTACTGTAGGAGCAGAAGCAAAAATTGCACGTTGCAGGAGAATTCTGGTCTCCATGAGATTTGTGAACAATTCATTTTGACTTCTTGCCGCTTTTGATTTGGAAACGGATTTGAGAGCAACTTTTTTTCGTTTCTTTGCCGCCGTCTGATCATCAGTATTCAGTTGATCTATTGCCGAAAATAGCAATGAAGAAGCTCGTTTGGATGGCATTGTAATGAATTACCTAGCAGAGTGTTGTGAGAATATCAATATAATAATTCTTTTCAAAATCTTAATTTACTGTTTTTTTTGACTGGCTGATTTGGGTTCATTGTCAACTGCTGAAGAAGCAGAGTCTCTTCAGTACGGAATTCTACCATACACAGGTCTACGTGCGTGTTCAGCAAACCGTTCATGTACGTTAATTGAATACGAAAAATCACAATGAAGGAAGAGGCAAGTTTTTATCATTAGCCTGAATTTGAGTCACAAACAATCGTGCATTGAAAAAAAAGGATCGAAGAAAAAGACGAAGATTTTCAATTTTGGCACAAAGAGCTCTATCAAATTAGATTGTTTATTTATAACTATTCATACAAACTTTTTTTATTCCTGGATGTAATGAATTTAAAGAATTTATGATTCAGCTGCTGCCTCTTGGTCCATGACATCAAATCTCCGCATAGGATGGGCCTCAGTGTTAAAAACATGCTGGTTTTTCAACGCGGTAAAAATGTAAAATTGGGATATTAGATATCAAGACGAAAATGTTAAACGATTGAAAGGGATTATTTTACGAACCTTGTTTAATAAATCGATTTCAGTATCAGGGTCAAATAAAAGATATAGATATTTGAGGGTTTCTGCTAAAAAGAAGCTCTCCATTTTATTTGTAGGGTTGTCGAACTTATTATCAACATGATTGATACCCCCATACGCATACTCCGTCTTGCAAAAACGTTCTATTGATTGATAAATTTCCCAGCCCCATTCACGATACACTGGGTCACCAGTTAGCTGATTCAAAATAAAAAAGCTTTCCACTGTTTCTGGTCTAAGAATATAGCTGGAAGCTTTTCCATTGACCATTCTCCTTCCTCCATCAAAATATATTACTTCTGGTCCAATGCCTGATTTTTGCATCGCGTATCTAGTAATAAAGAAGAAATAGTTCAGTAATGTTTGGAAAAGATTGAAAACCGAAACAATAAATGAAGAGTACTTACGATTGATAACATGTGTATGCCAGTGCTTTTCCAGTTGTTAAATCTCTTTGCGCTTTAGGTGATTCAAGTCCATCTGGGTGTGTATATGCGCCTAAGGCCAATGATCCTGCCATGAAACAAGCTAAATGATCCATTTCATGCTTTAAATGAGTATTAATTTTTGCGGGGATGTAAGTGTAACCTTCTTCTGAAGTTTTTCTAATCAATTGATTGTGTAAACCATCCATTGCATAATCATACATTTCTCTATACATGGGTTCAGTCTTTCCAGTTTGCAGCCAAAGCTTTAACATATATTCATAAAAAGAATCACCCATTCCTCCAAATGAAATACTGTGACTTAAAAATCGGACAGGCTCCGACATAGAGATCATCTGCGGAAATAAACCACCATTTTCATGTTGAATCCGTTTTAATTGTGTGAAAACTCGTTCTGATCTAGTATCGTATCCAGTTGTTTTTGCCAAATACTTTGCAAAAAGATGATATTGAATCATATTAGATGTGAAAGAGTTTTTATATCATGAAATTGAATAGAAAGCGACATGACAAAAACTTACACGAAACTCAAGCTGGAGGGTTCCTGCCTCTGCAATATTGGTGCTTCCTCCACGAAGTCTATTATTATTATCCCCACCCAAAATTACGCGACCAGCAGGTATACCAGTTTTTGGAGCCGCGTCAAAGGCTCGTCCGAGACGTCTCCCTAAGTCCTCTGCCTTTTCTAAAAAGGCTTTATCTCCACTCCAATCATAAGCTGATAATAATCCACCTAAACTCCGAATGGTTGTCTCAAAAACTGATACGTAACCGACATGGTTGTGATCTAAGTGATCTCTTACCCAATCTCTAGCCTCCCAAAACTCATCCTTCATTCCCATTAGCCACAAGGTGTCCAATGCGTCGACCAAGGTAGTACCCATCCCTCCCCAAACATTCTCACCTCGACACGTTTGAGGCTTAACTTCATCCATTCCCCAAGCACATTTTTTGTATCCATTCCATGCATGTTTCATTGTATTTCGAATTGCTTCACGTCGAAGCCTAGCTTTATTATCACTTTCTTCGAGAATTGCAGGTGTGGATTCAAAAATATGAGTCCCATCTTTGTATTCTGGATAACGGCCACGCCCAGGTGGAGTCCACTTTGGATCTGGTACGGTAACTCCAATCTTAGATAACGAATGGATGGCAATAGGATCATTTCCCAGTCCATGGCCATCATTCGTTTGTTCTTCTTCGATCGCAGGCTCTAACACTTTTGGCGCCTTTGGAACACCTAGCTCGGATGGTTTCTTCATAACCACATCCTGTATGCTATGGTGTTCTTTTACGATCGTAGTAGATGTTTCGGACATTGTCGAAAGAATGGCAAACGCGAGTACCTTTTTTCATGCATAGAAATACAGCACCAACGTTTTTGTGAATATCGAAAAAACGTTCATACTTTGACGATCAAGAATTATATCAAACTTACCACAAGAATCAACATTCCAAAAGGCAATAATGTCCATGTGACAACGTTGGTCGTAATCAACGAAAACCGATTCTTCCTCATTCTGCTATTTAAAATTCCTTTTTCTAGGTCTATTTGGGATAAGTTTAGTGAATGATGAGTGAATCGCAAGATCGGATAATCTTTCGTTGGAATATAATTGTTTTGGTTTTTTAGGATTCTTGCTGCAGACGACAACCCTGCTGTTCCAATGATCATAGTCTTGCATCGTACAAAACCTACAACTTTTGAAACTCTACGTGTGTACTGAATGTAGACTATACTGCTGTGTTACTCCATGTAGAAATTTGTATACATCTTGAAGCTTATATAGGAGTAGTTAGATAATTGAATTCTATTGAAAACAATGAAAATTCTGCGATTGATTTCTGATGACACTCTATCTTCGAGCAATCGATGGCAACATAATGCACTCCATTGTCATTGAATCTGATTTTTGAGTATACCCATGATGAACTTCGATGGTAATAAGGAAGAGGATGGATCGATCGTCGAATCCTCCAAGGGTTTCCTCAAAGTCGTCATAATGATTTTCGTCTCTGTCCAAATGATTCGAATACTCACGGCTATCCTAAAATTCAGTACCCAGAAACGAAATCAAACTCCATTCCCTCAAATACCCTTTTTCGTCCCTTCGCCACATTGGCTTTATGGACATATGGATCATATAGGTAATTTAAAGGGACACGAAATGCTGGTGATGACCTACGCGGACCCCCAATCCAGTATCTCCACCTTTTGGGGATTATCAAAACCTATGCTGTCGGTGTTGAAAGCACAGCATGTCCGTAACGTTCTCCGCTATTCACCCCATCGCAAAATGTTGCCTTTATTAGGAAGACATTTCGAAAACCTGTTGGGGAAAAAATCCGTGGTGATATTGACGGGAAACGAATGGACTAACGCTCGAAAAATCGCGACACATGCAATGATGCAAGGAGCCATGATCCATAATACCGATATCCTTGGAAGGATTTTGAAACGCATCGTGAGGAAACTTACCACCCGCATCAGAAATGAACCAACCTCTTCCAATCACCATCCACGCTGCGTCCAAATGGACATTCGTCAAATCACCAACGCCATTAGCTTTGAAACCTTTGGCATGTGTGCTCTGGGTCGTGATTTCGGTAGTAGTGCCAGTCATCGTCCTTTGGGAGGCAATGATGATTGTTTTCAGGCCTTTCAATATCTGTTGGAGGATTTGCACCTACGAGCCTACGAACAACCATGGAACATTGTGCATTATTTCCGTTGGATCCCCCTCCCCCGAAATCGCAATGTTCATGATGCGAAACGCACATTGACCTATATTATCTCCGAGAGTGTGAATAGGGAGTCCCCGAAGGCATCTTTCTCTGCGAATGGTAGCAAATCAAATCAAAAGCCTGCCGCCCAAATTTTATACGAATTGGGACTTCGAGATGATGATTTGCAGGATATGCTGTTGTCGTTTTGGATCGGAGGGTATGGTACCACGAGTGTCACCATGACCTATATGTTTTACATGGTGGCGTTGTATCCAGAAATACAGACCGAATGTGTGTTGGAAATTTGGCGATTAGCTCAAAAAAAGGAGAAAAGAGATTACTGGACAGCTCTTGACAAACATTTACCCTATTGCCATGCCGTTCTGTTGGAAACCTTGCGATTGTTCCCAGCAGGATCCAACACCTCTCGCAATTTATCGAGAGAACTCCACATACCCGAACGAAACATTACATTCGAGAAAGGATCCAGAGTCTTTTTGAGTTTTTGGTGTATCCATCGATACGAAGGAAATTTTCATCGTCCATTGGAGTTTCTTCCACAACGATGGGTTCGCCAAGTAGTCCCCACTGACGACGACGATGCAGAGAATAAAACATGGGTGGAACGATCACCAAATGATCTCAATTCCGAACGAGAAAGCACCCTACGAACCGATTGTCCTCCGGCCGATAAACAAAATCTGTTTTCCTTCTCCTATGGAAAACGTCATTGTGTGGGGGAAAAGTTTGCCATACGGGAATTATTGATGGCGATGGTATATATCCTTCCCAAGTTTCATTTGGAGACGGTGGAGGGATATTGTTTGACTCCTGAAAAACGGGGGATATTGCAAGGTCCTCAAGGATCGGTTCCCATACTATTTCGAGAACGAACGCCGAGTGATTCGTAATCTAACATGGTACACTAGAATAATATAATAATCATACCTATTTGATGGGTATGATGTATCATTTTTGTGAGAATCCTTTCTCCGCCCTGAATCTATCCAAGACTCATTTGGCGAAGGAACTTGACATCCTCCCGGATAGAAACGTACCATACTAAGCTACATACTCTATTGAGTAGTCTACGTACCATTTGTGTTTCTACGGTATATGATTTTTGATCATGGTTGGGCATGGAATGACATATGCCACATTTATTTATTTCATGAGATCACCATTGATCTTATCTTGAGGAACGACATTATCGTTCGCACCCGCCCTTTCCCTCCTCCCGTGTGTGTTGATTCGAAATATGAGTGTTGGGGTGTGGATCATCACCTTCCTGTTACTCTTAACGAATCCTTCGTCAGGTCTGGAAATATGGAACACCTTTCAAGACATTACTTCCACCGACGGAAGAGAGATGATCTATGACTACCGCAAAAGTGACATTAGTCCATTGATCGAATTTGAGCGATTCCCGAAATACCCTCCCAACACCAACACCACGGAGGAGGGTGGAGTTTATAACATTGATATTAATATCACCAAGGATGGAAGTGGAGGAACGATTCATTGGACACTCCTGGAGAATGTCGATGCTCCTCACATGGTGTTGGACAATGGAACCTACGATCGGTATTATCTATGCTTTGATGATCCACTGACCAACGTGGACGTCCAAGAATTATCCTCCGAAATCCTCGTCCAAACTTCCATTCCGGTATATGAAGCTCGACGATATACCATCAATCCTCATCAACTATTGGAACTTCCCATTCTTCGTTCGGAATGTTTGATTGTGGAGATGTTACCGGGATCGAATGTTACAACAACGATCGGAGGACCCATTGTATCATTGTCCTTTGAATTTGAACGACGATTCTTTCTTGTGGAAATGATGGAAAATTTTTTGATGACCCTTGGATTTTCGCCATGATGATAGTAGTGGAATGTGACACAATGACATGAGAGTTTCTTAAGTTTGGATAGGTAGTAAAACAGAAACCAAAAAATAGGATCATGATAGATAGATAGAAATGAGGAAGAACCCATGAAAAATGGCATTCCAACCTCCCACCATGTAGGTTCCTGGATCAAGACAAAGGGTACTTGTTAATACATACATACATACATACATAATTAAAGTTAGTTAGTTAGTGAGTTATCCAGGATGTTCCTTGGGATCTCTGGTTTACAAGACACTGCTTCTTTTTCTTTGTTAGTTGGTTGGTTTGTTTTCTTTGTTTGTTTTCTATGTTGGTTGGCAAAAATCCAAGATATATTCTTCATCTATTTCTATTCCTCTGGACACATACGTAGAAAGGATACGTAATTGAATTGTCTCCACCATTGATATATTTATTTCTCGATCGTTAGAAAGAGGATCCAAAGAAGAAGAAGCTTGGCCAATCTCATTCACACATTCCATCATATCCAAATCACATCCTATCATATCAATTACATTACTTCACATCCTATATCAATTATCAATTACAGCACCATGAGCGTGAACGAAGTCAAAATAAAAAAATCCAATACGGAACTCGAAGTTCGTGGCACGGGAGATCCCTGTGCCCGTACCTTTGCCATTGGAGACGAAGATCATACCTTGGGAAATGCCTTACGACATGTCTTACTCCATCATTCCCAAATTGGATTTGCCGGATATTCCGTCCCTCATCCAAGTGAACCCGTCGTTCATATACGTGTTCAAACCCTTCCACCTCCACCACCCCCCAAAACGACAACGAAGGGTACTTCAAAGAATAATAATAATCATCAGGGTGGTAGTGGTGGATCTTCGAATCGTCTCACAGCGATTGACGCCTTGAAAGAATCGGCAATGACTTTGCAAGACGCGTGTGATTTTTTATTGGACCAAGTAGAGGAATTATTACCCGAAGTGAAAGAGGATCGAAAAATGATGGACGACTTTGCCGCTTCGAATTATTTCATGAACGAGGAAGAGGAAGAGGAAGGAATGGAGGGGGGAGAGGAGGAGTATGATATGGAAGAAGCGTATTAATTAGGATTTATAGTATAATATAGTATATGAATGACGGTTGTTTTTCTGTAGTTTCCAAACATATATAACATATAACATTTAAAAAAACATACAAATATATAGATATATTCGAAATCCATTCCGAATATTATGGAACGGATGCCAGCATGGAGGGTGTCTTTGGACGGGAGGAGTCTGACTATGTGACACCCCTTTGGGATGAATCAATCATAACTAACTGTATGCTCCTTTCCAAAAATCCTTCCAAAATCTTCACCATGGGAAATCATTATTTTGTACGTACTGATATACCAATAGGTACGATCCAATTCATTTTCCCATCCTTTCAGCCATAACCATAACAACACCAACAACAATACTAACAACAACAACACCATGGGAGAACGAAAAGTCCTCAACAAATACATCCCGGCCGATTTTGACCCTCGCTTAGTCCCACGAGGTAAAAAACCCAAAGATGAAATGGTCTCCGTCCGAATGATGCTCCCCTTTTCCGTCCAATGTTCCACCTGCTCTTCCTTTATGTACCGAGGAACCAAATTCAATTCCAAAAAGGAACCCGTCCAAGGTCCTAATGGATTATATTTGGGCATACAACGATATCGCTTATATATCAAATGTACGACCTGTGCGTCTCCGATTACGTTTCTGACGGATCCGAAACATGCGGATTATGAAATGGAAGGTGGTGGGACGAGAAATTATGAAGTCTGGCATGATAAGCGTCAAACCGAAAGTGATATTTTGAAAGAGAAGGAAGAAGATGAAACCTTGGATCCTATGAAGGCATTGGAAAATCGTGTGTTGGACAGTCAACGAGAGATGCAGGATATGGAGAATTTGGATGAGATTAAGGCTATGAATCGAAAACATTTGCAGATGCAGACGTTTGCGGGGATTTCCAGCAATGGTATTCCTCCCACCACCACAAATTTGACACCCAATATCATTGAGGATTTGAATGATTATGGGACCACGGCGGAAGAAGAAGCATTGTTGTCCAAGATCCAATTTGGAAACTCCTCCTCTCGCCAACGTCCATCCAAACGATCACGTTCCAACCATTCCCATAATTCCAACATCATCAAACGTCTTCCCAAAGAGGAAGAACTATCTATGGAATCCTCTCGTCAACAACAAACAGCTCGGTTGGAACAACAACAACGACATCGTATGGAACAAGAAAGGAATCAATCTAATAATAATCATACTAATAATCCTCCCACAATGACCATGACGATGCCTCTCATCCGTGTCAAACGAAAACGTTTGAAGGATACGAAGAAATTATCCACTACTACGACGGTTCCAACCGTTCTTCCAAAGGAAACCTCCGATGCGGAGAGTAGTAGTGGTGGTACTGGTCTGGGGGGACTGTTAGGTGCCTATGGATCCTCCTCGGATTCGGACCAATGATATATCAACAATTATCTTTCATAATCCTATTTTAATTACTTTATTAGTTACTAACGTTATTTATAAATAAAAACACCTCCCTATAAATGGGGTGTTTGTCACCTCTTCCTTGAATTGAAAAGGTGGGGGGGGAGTTGAATTTCAGTGGATATAGAGAGAGGCACATTCGTCGAGCCATCCTTATATATAAGATGACCAATTCCATAAGGGGTATCAAAACACAGAGGGTCCATTTCGAAGTGTATGGATGTCACTCTGGTTTGTCATTACGCGGACAGGACATTCTTTTATCGCGGATATAGATGTCACTGTCCTGCAGGAATTGGAGGAATTCAATCCGGAGTGGAATTTGTCCGACATGAAGGAATCATTCATCGCTACACGGCGAAACGTAGACAATGGTGATCCATCCCGTCAAACTTCACTCAATGGAATCGAACTACCTATCACTCGAATCCTATCTATCTATCCAATCTGAAACATTCAACTCCCTTAGCCTCAGGCGCTCAATGCTGGTAAATCGGCCAAGGATTTCGATCTTCCTGGTTTCATCGTTCTCTTTCCCTTTGTTTTACCACCACTACTAGCTTCTTTTTTCGCTTTGGCTTCCAAGGCGGATCGAAGCCCTTGTGACGATTCCTAATAATATTATGGACAGTATATTCCAGTATTTAAATAGAGGAACAAAGGATACACGCAATTGGTCAATACAGATTCCATCATAATCATTCGAAAACACACACTAATATATATCTATCTATATACAAAACGTACCTCTTCCAAGTAGGCAATATTGAACAAGGACGCAAAATAAGCTTTTGTCATGGCCAAGACCGTCAAGGGATTCATACAGGCACGGACAATATACGGGATACCTAATTTCTGCAACAAGGATCCACTTGATTTTTTCTTCTTTTTCTTTTTGGATGTTTGAAGAGAGGCATTAATGGTCGCTTTGGAGTGGGATACTTTTTTCGATTGTAATTTTAGAGTTTTGGAAAGGGTGGATTTGGAAAGCGATCTCTTCTTCATGTCCTCCGACAACAGGTCGTCGTCCTCTTCCGACAGGTCCTCCTCCTCCTCTTCCGATTCATAATCATATTCCTCCGAGTCATCTTCCAGACTTCCTCCACGATTTAATGAGAGTAAGGATTCCAATGCCTTATTCTCACAATAATGACTTGGAGGAACTATCATTTTCGAAGATTGTCTCCGTTCGTGCCTTGGAACAAAGGAGAATAAAGAAGGAGAACCATTTCGGGCCGTCGTCATGGAGGCATGGACTACCATCATGTTGGGAGATATTCCCATCAAGAGTAGGAAGAACCCCATGGGGGAAATTTTCATGGTCAAGCAAGTTTGAGTACCCGAGGAAGAATTGTATGTGAGTGTGTCACTTGAATGAATGTTGGGGATAGTACTTCCCAATCAGTCTCGCCTAGTAACTCTCTCTCTGGATCTCTAGAGGATGGTAATAATAATAATAATATTACTGTCCACTTTCGAGTTTCGTTTCCTGTTTGGAACATCTCCACTTGGAAATGTCAAGATTGACAAACGTACGTTCTTCCAATCCATGACACTCCGTAAAGTATGTAGTGCGCCCTTTCACCACCATCCAGAACAAACTAGTAGATTTCGTATACTGCTGAGTAGAGTACCGTAATTTCGGGTAGAATCGGTAGTGCCCGAATTAGGGCAGTGTGGTCGTTCGTGTCTCTCTACGTCATTTTGTCGTATAGCCACCGACTTCCGTCGTGGGCATTCTTTTTGAAATAAGGACATCCCCAATCACCTTTTTGGGATTCATTCTTCGTTTCCAAGAATGCTTATTTCTATTTAGTAGTTTGTCGGTGGTGACTCTTGCTTCACTTCCTTCACTTCCTTCCTTTTTTGTAGTATAGTCATTGGAACGATCCTTACCTATCTCCAAAATCAATCCAACATGATGGAATCACTCACACTGGGAGGAAGGATGTATTTCGATATTCGTTTCTCCCAAGAGTTGTTTTGAATTATTTATCTAATTAGCATGTTCTGGAATGGAATAAAAAAATGTAGTTTTCCTGTTGCTTTATTTGTAGTTCGTTTCTTCCTTGTGCCATTCGATTCATGGTCAAACCTTGCCAGGAAGGGTTATCCTTTTTTGGAGGAATCGAGAACATGGAGTGAGTTGGAAAAAAATAATCCAAAACCATCATGATCCAATCCATTTCAGATATATAAATAATAATCACGAAACTATCAATAAGCTTAGTATATTATCCAAGGACCATCAAACATCCTTCTGACAAACGTTAATTAGCATAAAATGAAATGTTATTGTGTTACCATACTAGACAAAGTGATAAAACGCAAATATACATCGCTCAAGAGGACTACGATGATTCGTGATACTTCCGCCGACACCTTGAATGTGTCATGGGAGGAAGCATGGTTCGTAGCGTCACAAGAGCAAATGTGTTTTAGGAGGAGGGTGGGTGTGTGGAAAGGTCCCCCCACGAGATTCTGGCTCGAAACAAGTGTGGGACTTGGATGTGACTAGGAAAAAAATTCAATAAGAGAGAACATGTATTGTATAGGATCTATGTAACTTAGTTTCCTTCGCACACAAATGAGTTTTGAGAAAGGATCAATGCGACGATAAGACCTGCGTGTGTGCCAACGATAGCAATGACAAGACAGTGAGTACACGAAAAAGGGTGTCAATCCATGACTTTTGCAAGATCAAATGGAGGTTCCTTGTCCACTAACTTAACTTACCGTATAGACCAAGAGCCTCTGCGAAAATCAAAATAAGAATCATTCCAACAAATAGTTTTTCTTGTTGTCCCACGGCACGGACACCGGCATCGCCCACAATTCCAATGGCCATACCAGCAGCAAGACCAGAAAGACCACAGCAAAGACCAGCGGCCAAATGTGCAAACCCAGTGTATAAACTATACTGACTCATACCATTCTGTGGTGCGACAATGGAACCTTGAATGATCACCGCCACGATCAAACCATAAATTCCCAAAACTCCCGCCATGACCACGGGAATGATATTACGCATGACTAGACCTGGGTTCATAACACCCATGGAGGAAATTCCGACACCTGATTTGGCTGTCCCATAGGCAGCTCCGATATTCGCAAAGACCAAAGCACTGGTGACTCCCATAAACCCAAAGAATGGGGCGCTGGCGGGGCATGTTTCCATTTCGACACTCATGATGTATATTTATTGGTTGTTGCTGTGAAAGCTGTTGGGGAATACAAAAATGCTGGAAGCGTGAAGACCTAATGTTTGTTAACTTATGATATATATTCTAGACATACACTATCCTGTTTAGATTTCGAATACGCTATACTTCCTAAGTAAATTACGCCCGCCTGCACTTTCAATTTCTTATTAGGATTTCCTACTTTGACAAATGTTTACCTATAGTATGGATTCCGTAGCTTTCTATTTAAGAGATACGTTTATTTCGTTACATGTACTTCTTTCATTTAATATGAGGAGCACTCTAAATGTCAATGGAATACCGTCGAACGATTTGCAAATTCCTTCTTTACTTAGACTGTGTTTGATCTATGACCTCTACGTACAGAGGCGTTCCTTCGAATATATCCTTTCGTTTCAAAAACGGAACGCATTGGCTGGAGAAACAAACTACCATCGACATTGCTATTGTGCGCAGAATAAATAACTACAAATTCCAATTATCAAAGTTCGAAGCGATATCCATATTTTAGTTACGGAATTCCATTTCCATATAACCTTTTTCTTGTAACTAACAAATATTTCCCGGTATCATTAACGACTTGCTGTCTAACTATATTGTCCAATCTGTTTCGACCACTGATGGAAAAGGATGACTTTTCTCAATCTTTTTTTTTTTTTCATGTCAAATTTGATCGTGTCATTTTAGGCTCTCAGAATCAGGCAAGCCTGACCCTTCCATACAAATTTATGAAACTTCTGTACCGAAAATCCTTAACATGAAAAGCCTGCAAGACAATGCTATGTTGTTAGGGAAATACAATTCCACGTCTTGTTTCACCACTGTCAAAACATTGAAATGTTATGATGAAGTTCTTCATCACTAACTATAACAGACATTGCTTGCAACTATTTTGATTGGAGTGCATCATAATAAGATGAAAAACTTGCTTACCATTACAATGTAGAGTCTAACATCTTGAATCGTCTTTCCAACATGCTTGACGAAAAACAACAAAGGGGTTCTAGGAAATTGTGAAGGAAGCAATATTTGTTATTTTCAATGGCATAAATTTGGATTAAAATATTTTGAAAATAGTCCTCAACACCATTCCCACCAGTGTTTCTTACAATTAAAAAAGCATTTGTCTAGTACCAGGAATATAAAGAAAAAAATACCATCAAAATATATCTTAATTTGACTGTGGTTTCAACCATTACATAAATGATACAAGGCTCCTGGGAGTAATGTATGATGTTTTTATCCTAGTATGAATAACATTGTGCATATTATGCCATATTTTATTACCAAGAACACACTCAAATATTGACCTACTAGTAGAGCCGAAATATAGATGCAGATTTCTTTGGTTTTAATACCACATTATATTACATTAGAGGGTAAAGTATTGGTGAGAAGAATGAGTTCTTTATAAACTAAAACATGGATGACTCTTTGAAAAAAATTAGATCATTATTTGTAAACATCAATAACATTTTCCCCAGAACTCCCGTACGACATCAAGACCCTGCTACAATTTTAGCAACACCAACACCTCAGCAGAACGCACCAGACTCAGCAATTGGAACCCAGCAACCACCCGAACCCACTGAGACATCAAACGACAGCTTCGATATGGCGGCATTCTTTAACAACCCAAAAGCAGCCGCGTTATTGATGCAGAGGAGTAGAGCTGCCGATAAGCAAGGTAAGCTCGTATACACGTACCACGGCAGTATTGGTTTGTTTGATGAACAGTCTTCGTTTCGCAGGGAAATTCCACATTGGACGGACATGTACGTCTTGGATATTGGACCCAACGGGAAACGCTCAGACATTAATAGGAAGAGCGTACGAGAACACGTGTCGCAGTATTGCGATGCTATCCAGTTTCGTGTCTTTTGTGCAGAATTCGCGCGGGCTTATGTCGGTAGCTCCGAAGAGAATGAGCATGCCACAGCTCTAGCAATTGCGGACTGCGGGAAGCGACTAGAGAAAATTAAAATGAGGTATTACGACCGAGCGAAGAAACATATGGTAACTACCACACCGGACACTGCATTCAAATTGATGATATCTCATGTAGGGCTTTTGCCCGAAAATGCAACAGACTGGCCTTTTTGTTTGCCCTGGTTATTCTTCCAAGCTTTACCTGATAATCTCCAGGAAGAAATGAGGCGAGATAAATACACACTTCCTAAACCTGCCGAACTAGTAATTTCCAAAAGCCAGCAGTTAAAGAAATTGTTAGAAGTTCGAGACAAGGCAAAAAACAGTTACGATAAGTTGAAAGACCTAAAACTCACAGTTGACCGAGCCATATTTATGACCTCTGATAACAGCACTGCATACTCTTCTACTCGTGGAAGCAACGTCAAGTTTGAAGACAGCACCCTAAATACCATGGACCATGCATTTTATAATGAAGATGAAAACTTTCAACCTATTCAGAATAGACCACCAGCAGCACAACCAAGCGTGACATTCCAGTCTTTGATTGCCCAAGTCCACAATTATGGTCCACAGTTATCCAGAGCAAAAGAAACTATCCAGAATGAGCTCCGAAAGAAGTGTGTCATGCAATTCTGTCATCCAGATTTCGTCCAAAAGTTTCACTCAACACCAGACGGCGCAAAATATCCGTACCGCCCTACAGGAAATGGTTTCTCAAAACAAGATGTCAACTTTAGAGGCTTCTTTGCCTGCGGAAGCGTATCGCATAGATTCGGAGACCAGTGCCCCAATAATTCAGCAGAAGGTAGGAGGATCTTCAACTTTGAACTTCATTGTCATAAACCTAGTTTCTTCTTTAAACACCACAGAACACAAGAATACACACACTCGCAAGGAAATAACAGTCCCTCTTCAGCCCCTACGACGGGTATGGGCAGAGGTAGATCTGCGACAGCGCCAGCATGGCAGACTAGGCAAAACCGGAGCGACCGCGACAACTCTAATGCACCTTACAGTAGGACAGGGGACAGATCAGCTTCGCAATACGTTATCCAACTACGAATTCATACAATGTAGATAGTAAGAATGAGTTACCACATGTGCAATTTCCCGTAGGAAAGGATGAGACGTCCATCTCAGTGATAGGTCTATATGATACAGGCGCAGCACTCAACATGGGTTTGTTAGCATATCATCAGCATATTATGAAAGATCAACCTGAATCAGTCATTGAATATGAGGAATTCAATGGGTCCAACCCGTTTGATCCCATTAAACTCTGCAGAGCCATCTCTAACCCAGACCAGTATGATCAGACATAACACGGCGTTCTCACGGCTGTCATTAGGTACAGGACACCATTCGTATATATATCCTCTGGAAACCCCATCATCGATACAATTTTTGGCCTTCCTTTTATCTCTTCTCTCCAGATGGAATTTAGGTTCGCGCCAGAACCATCAGTAGTTGCCCATGCCATTAGACGCCAATTCGCGACTGTTTTTCGAGAAACCGTTTGAACAGCAGCTACCCATACAACCACCCACAGCGATCACGCGACACATACGCAAAACACAAAAGCACCAGCTCCAGCAAGTCTGTCAGCATCTCCAGCAACTGTTCCAGCATTTCTGCATAGACCATTACTTCACTACATGCCGGGGGGTATCGGCAACCAGCTCCACGATAACCCAGACTTTGGGGAAACACACCAGGAATGAAGCCAGGCATCCAGCTCTCCGTACCGTCATATCAAAGCGAATCTAATGGCTAAGAGAGCACAGTGGGGAGCCGGATTTGGTACGCCAGCTTCAAAAAGAGCTCAAGTGTCAGTGATTGATATACCAAGGAAGATATCTAGTCCAAAAGAGGAGAGCGAATACAGACCCGATGCAGTATATCCTGACGTCGATGAGGGGCACTTCCTTTTTCGAACCTTTGGGTAAAACAGTATTTAGAACTAAGAAGTGGAAAGCAGGGCATAGGGACGACGTATTGAAATATACAGATAAAATATACAAGTCAGAATTCGAGAAATTAAATATAGAGAATTTTGTCTCAGACAAAGTAAAAGCAGTGATTGAACAGATGGTAAAATCATTTTGGGATGTTTTCGCCAAAGACTGGTTGAAACGCACGATGTTGGGCTTTGAGTTCTCTATTGATACTTGATCTCACACACCGGTTAAGTGCAGGAAACCACGGTACGGGCCAAATGAGAGTAAGGTGATCATGGAGACGATCCGTAGCTTGATTAATAATAATAAAACATTTCTTATTTTAATCGTGTAGGTACCCTATACATAAAGGTACACACGCATCCTCCGTAGAGAATTATTTTTGTCACAAAATAAAATTAATTGAAATTTTTCCTATCCTCCACGTGTTGCCTTCGGGTCGCCTTCTGACTTCTGCAACATGATTCGCACGTTATCGTTCGGTTTGCCCCTTTTCGATTTTTTAAACTTATTTGGATGTACCGTACTCACTCTTCTGTGGCGTTTCCTTCTCGTGTTGCGCTTTTTGGTTATAGCTGCAACTTGGACATATTGGGTGAGGAGCGTTTGGACTGGTGTATTATACTCTCTTTTCTTTTTCCTATGTTTTACACTCATTTTCGCTTTCACAGCACGTCGCTTTTTTCCCGCTTCGTCTAGGTCGACGTAGAGGTTGGGTCTTGGGGGGGCTCTTTGGATCATATTAGGCTGGTTTGCTAAATTCTGCTTCGTCGTCTCTGGAGGTAATATTTGACGTTTCCTTTTTTCATTCTGCTTTCGGGGGATTTTCGCAGCCTTCTTTGTCATGGATTTTGTCGGTCTATCGTACAGGGCCGTGGGGACATGTTGTTGTGGGTGCGCTGGTGCTAGATTTTTTTGATGAATCCATAAGGTCGGTTGCTTGGTGATTTTCCTTCTCTTACTTTTCCTCGATATATTTATGTGTTGAGTATGTTTTCTTTTACCAAGGGGTTTTACATACCTTGTAATCTTATTTTTTTGGCTTATTTTTCCTCTTTTTTCACGCAGGATGGACGTATTGAGGCGCCGGAACCACATTTCGATATTCGCTCTTGGT
>Ga0209092_10000769_pt1 | contig 32164 bp, 16 predicted proteins | sample FraStrMetagenome_FD_187446 | JGI IMG/M metagenome (GOLD analysis project Ga0209092, IMG submission 187446) | Marine eukaryotic phytoplankton communities from Arctic Ocean - Fram Strait ARC3M Metagenome (SPAdes) (version 2) | ecosystem: Environmental > Aquatic > Marine > Oceanic | place: Fram...
TAAAGACGCTGAGTAGAAAAGCATGAAACCAATTCATTTTCTTATCTTTATTACGTCCATTTCGTACTGCCATGCAACCCTGCAATGCCATGAAGAACGCTTGTAATTCAGGAGCATATGGAAATTCCCCCGTAAGATAAGATAACCACATCATTTTTCAATTCTTTATTGACTGTATCGTCCAGAATGAAAAGGAAAAAAACAATGGATGATAATTAATTGTCAAAGCTGAGGTTGTGGTGTCAAAAGATAAGTGATAGAGTCAACTCACCTTTGTTGCAAACTATGCGGTAGCAGTCTGTTACATAAAAATGTTCAGTTACATACTTGAACTTATCCAATGGGATAGCATCAATACTAAGTTCACGTTCTTCATTTTTTCATATCGTACAACTCTGTGTGGATGATGGGAACATGCAACTATCCATCCGATCCACGTACGGTATGTACTATACTGTATCAAGTTATACATGCATGTTTGCAAGATGAAGATTGGCATTAAGTAAAATATTGAAAGTGAGAAGAAATCAAATGACGTCAAGAAGGAGCCTTATCACTTCAATAAAAAGATTCTTTGCAACCCTTCACCAATGTTATAAAAGTTGTGAAAAATAACAGAAAGTTAAAAATGTTGGCCGTTTACATTATGCAAATTTTAACATATTGGAAAAATTGAATAGACATAGATATTCACTTCGCTTGGTTGTAGTAAAGAAAAAATAAGAAGATGTTATTAAAATACAGGATTAGAAAAAAGCATGTGAGGCGCATGCACAAAGATCAATATCAAGTGAACTAAGAAATTGGACTTGAGTATATTACTGCTATTCAAGTTCCTACTACACACGCAATATTTATTTGAATCGTGATGATGATAATGTTATTTCCTTCGTTCCGCCAGTGGATGAAAGGCTAGAATCTTTTGGATCCAACAAAATCCTATCAATGACTCAATCCACCATCTTGATACAAATAATAGTTTTCGGAAACAATTTGATACAAGCACACCAGGAATTTTCTGTTTAGAATTGATCAGTACGTTTCACTCCATTGTAGAATGACAAATGATGCAGAAAAGAAAACTCCAACGTTTCACCTTTTTCTTTGCCATATGTTCCGAATGGTTGCAAATGCATGTGAAAGGACTGAACGCATCAAGCACTGATCAACTTGGTTCAAACAGAAATTGTGATGGTAAGGTTAGAGTAAGACGCGATTGGGATTACATTTCTCGCAATGAGAAGGAACTTTATCTTCAAGCAATAGAAACAGCTATTGATAATGGAATTTATCAGAAATTCATAGGATATCATGCAGATTTAAACTCAGCTATTCAATCTCATGAAACTTGTGCCTTTATCTTATGGCATAGACGATATTTATTGGCCATGGAGAATATGTTACGATCTCTAGACCCTAAATTTGCATGTCTCACAATACCTTATTGGAATGTTATGGAACACTTCAGTGACCAGGAACGTGGTCTATGCGATAGCTTTGGTTCATGCGCAAGAGTTGTATCAGATCTTGGTGGCGTTCCCAGGGATTTTGATGAAAATCGTGTATACTCTGAAATAGATGCCAACGGTCGACTCTTCAGTGGAAGACCAATTCAAAATTTAAAAGATGATTCAGGAAAGATTGGTATTGTAAGAGCAGATCTTCTCGGTGTCGAAATACCTCAAACTTGTTCGTATAGGAATGTTATTGACATTTATAAAACAAGTTCCTCCTACTTCGATTTTGCACGTAGAATTCAAACTGGATTGCATGATGATGTTCATGATTTTGTGGGAGGTATGATGCCAACTTTTGCTAGTCCATCAGATCCTCTTTTCTTGGTGTGGCACAGCTTCATTGATTTGCTTCTTTATATATGGGAAGTTTGTAATACCGACGATAAAATGCATCTTGGCCCCACCTCTTTTGATCCTTTTCGTCCTTCTTTCATAAATCAAAACAAAACCTCGTGTGCTTACACATCAAGGGCGAAAAATATATTTCCAGCAACTAACATCACATCAGATATGTACATTAAATTAGGAGGCCAAGATATCCGAAATGATCCTTTGATTGGAAAATACTTCCAAGATATAGGTCTCACTTTTGCTGAATCATCATCCGTTTGGAAACTAGACGAAAACGAGTTTTCCTATGATCATTTCACAGCTCCAATGTGGAATCTTATGCAAGACCCACAAGCATGTCCTGCAAATGATTGGTTCACTCAATCTCCAACCCAATCCCCCGTGAGTATTGGTCCAACGAGTGCACCAGATTTATCACTATTTGAGCAGTGGATCAGTGACTTGAGAGATGATTTAAAGAAAGTGCATGAAGATAATCCAGAGATGGTAAATGCTAAAATTTCATTTTTACTGTGCACCTTAAATGGAAGTAGAGAAATACCATCCAATGACTTTCGTCAGGATTTGTTAGATGGTTCAGTAGATAATCCAAAGTGTAACTTTTTCCTTAAAGTAAGTAATAATGCCCCATCTCCAATCAAGGTAAATGATCCAATCCCATCTCCACCATTAGACATCACCCCTAGTACAATCACGATTGACTGGTTTATTCCAAATGCAGAAGATCTCGAAGATTTCGAATTGCGACGAGCAAAAGTAGGTGATACCATAATTTTTGAATGGGTGGGCGTCCACAATGTTTTCATCCATCCTTCTGGATCATGTTCTGAGAATGGAAGAATACTTGTTGGTTCTGTAAGTGGCGAATCTTCCTACGTGTTCACTAAAGAAGATGAAGGCAAGGTTGTTTTTACCTGCGATATAGGAGGTCATTGTGAGGCAGGGCAGCTCCTCGAGATCATGGTTAGCCCAACTTTGGAGATTCAATCGAATTCGCCAACCAAAAATTCTATGGATGTTGATATAAGTACGGGCTATCACAGATTCACTTTATTCCCTTTGAATGTGTTGCTTTTGTCTTTGCTCTTTACTTTCTTTTTATTTTAGTTCTCGAAAAAATAGCTGTTAATAACTTATCAATATGATAGATTATCCACTTCTTTATACTGTTGACACAAAACAAGGAGCAATGATATTATAATCTAAGATAAATTTTCATGACTAGAACTTCGGAGGCGTTATTTTGGCATGAAATATTAATATGGTTATCATTTGATCAATACGGATGTGAAATATGAAAAAAAAGATCAAAACAATCTCATCATGGAAGATTTAGCTTCGTAACTGTGAATCTGTCTCTATACTAAGCGCAACAATATCTTTTGCTTTCATATTTTGATTCTGTTCACAAAAACGCAAATTTATGTTCATATACCAAGTTGGGAGTGCTCACAAAGATTTATTTGATGCTATGAATTTGTGAAAAAAAAGAAATAATTAGAGTAAAACAAAAGATAACGTGCAGTTCTGACAGTATTTCAATTCATAGAAAAAATGTTTTTCAAGTTTGTGTCAATCATTCAATTTAAGTCTTATTTTATTTCTAAGAAGAGAAAAAGTTGGTGACCATGATTGAGAATCGGAGTTTTGAAATGAAGAGCGTTATATTCTCCATCAAGGAGGAGTTTGATGTGTACTAAAGTTGCCGTGTCATGCAGGTAACTCAATCGATCCTAAGTTTCATCTCACGAAGTTGCATCAAATATGTTCCAGTCTAAACATTTAAAAATTTATTTGGAGGTATCAACAGTTTTGTACAAACCGGGGAAGGTCTTTTTGTAGGCAGTGAAGTCAGGAGCGTTGATATCAAGACGAGTAACAGGACTCTTCCTCTCCAAAGTCAAACGTTTTTGGGGAGCAAAGTTGCTGTTCAATTGAGTTCTGGCATTGGTGTAACGGGCAATACGAAGCTTCTCAGCTTTGTCATCTGGGGATCCAGTTTCCCAAACTTCAGTAGGATCGTTGACATTTTCTTGAGCCATAGTTCCGGCGTTGGCAACTCCAGCGAATGCTGTTCCGAAGACAGTAGCAGCGGCTGTAGAGAGGAATGCTTTGCGGGATTGAGACTCAGCAGAGAGAACAGTGGTGGATTGTTGGGGAGTGGTGGATGGTGCAAATGCAGCAGCAACGCTGAGGGAAAGGAAGGTGGCAATAATGGAAAGCTTCATTTTGATATTGATTGGAACTTCGCAGTTTATTATGATAACAAGTGAAGAACATAGAAAGAAATGAGACTAATTGAAAAATCCATTAATAAGCGATAAATATGTCTAGCAGATTTGATCGTTGGACTTTGCACAGTTCTATATTTGGGCCATTTTTCATCAACATAGACAGGGCTTTAGCATCCTTACCTTGGAAGAAAATCTAGTAATTGAATATCACAATCGAAGAAACAAACGACTCTTGACATGATTCACTTGATCCGACTTCAAGATGAATATCTTTTCTGTAGAATACGTAGAATTTATATGTCCAAGAGCAAAACTAAGAAACGATAATTTAGGCACTAAAATATATCAACTTAAGATACTATTACATTATGTAGGAATGAGGCTCGATGGTGATCATATTTAGTGCCTCGACCAAGAATCAGAACAACGCCAAAAACAAAATTTCCCCGATAATACCATAACGAAGCCATTATTCTTCCAACCTTCATTTCTCTATAGTACCGTACAGCCTTTTTTTTCCTTTTGTGAAACTTTGTACAGGTGAAATAACAAGTGCGTCAGCAAAAACGCAATATTATGGATAATTAAGTTGTTTTTGTGACACAAATGAAAGATATTTTGGAAAGACAAAGAAAGCAAGTCAAGTACTTTTTGCAATGAACAATTTTCTTATTTGCCATTTTATAAGGAGTATAATCTCACGTTTGAATGCAAAAAGTTTAGATATCCGATAAGTCAATATCCTTTGCGTTTTTATAGATTTTTCAAGCAACAATTTGTGCTCCCGAGGATCTGATCGCTTAGTGATACTGCTGATTTACATTCATGAAGGGACACTTGAAAAGAAACACAGCTTTTATAAATCACTACATTCTTGTATAGGCTACAGCGGGATTGGTTTGGAAACAATAACAATATTCAAGGATTGTGATATTATGCATGGAGATGCCTGCATTTTTCATGAGTTGAAAGAGAATATTCTGAACAAGTATTGAAGCTAATCAGTCACAAAAGATATTTTTAATCAGGATTCAATTACAGGTCCAAATAGAATTCAAATACGAAATCAAATATCACTTTCAGGACATATATACTCCCCTTATATATTGACATAAAACCTTTAATGTTCTTATTGAAGTAGTGCAATAGATTTAGTAAGTGCATTGTAACTTTTGAGCTTACTTCTATTACATGATGTAGACAAAACCTAACCAATAATGTGAAACCTACTGGGATGAATATTGTGGATCTAACCATACTTACATTATTATTTACTTGACTGAAAACACTTCAGGAATGCGTATGATTTGCTCAGATAACTTGAAATCGCCTCATGTTGAATATTTAACGGATGTTATTTGCACGACACACGATAAAAACTGTACGATTAATTTTTTTGTTACATTCATTGCTTTTTTGGGCACTAACCGATCTAACCGAATCGAGAAATTTCCTTTTTTAAAGTGTCGGTGTAAATTATGAAGCCATGTGTTGAACTAATTTTATTGGCAAGTTAAAAGTTGTGATGTGTTATAGAATCTGGCGCGAATAAGATTATATTGGCAATCTTCAGATGTACTGAGCGACCAAACCATTTTTCTTATCAGGCAACCCTCAATTAGATACAAGCATGGAAATATAATAGTAATTATGATAATATGAAGTAACAGTTTTTGATCACATTTTACATCCGGGGTGGTCTGTTAAAGACACGTTACGCATGTGCTAACATGAAACTTCTCATGAAACATAGGATATCAATAATGATATGGGTAACATTCTCACCTGATCGAAGAGTTTCAGTTTTTTTCCTTTTCTCAACTTTAAAAACGACTTTTACCTCTATGGAAAGACTGGTTCACGCGACACCGACTTATTAAGAAAGCACATATATACGTCCATACGAAAATGAACAAAAGTGTTGTAGGTCCCCACAGATGCCCAAATGACACTTCATCAAAGCTCGTTATTCAAGTTACAACATAAACACAAGTTGATTTTCACAGCAGATTTCCTTATTCTCTGAGTGTTTTAATGAGAACAAATTACTCATTTCTCAATGGATGAAACGAAGGATGGAAAGTTTATCCACTGCTTAATAAAGATTCTATCGTACATAAGGGTTGTAATATGGTGTCATGAGATTTGTTATATGAACAAAGAAAATCTTACGAGTATGTAACTTTCGCAATGATACACATGAAATACTATACGAGAATAGCTTAATCTTAAGTGGATGCATGAAGTGATATTTAGAGTACGATTTCGTTTCAACGTATTTTTGAAGTATTTCTCAGATTATTGAAAATTTTATTTCTTTTTTTTGTTTCCGTTCATTCACTATCCAAATGTACAGCAGGCTGCGACTAGAAACGAGTACTATAGACCAGCAGTTTTTTTTTACTACATTTTCTTCTCTTCAAACCAGACTGCCAAAAATACTTCCTCTAAGTAACTCGTCGTATTTCTTAAGTAGCAAAAATCTGTTAGAGGTCTATTAGAGGATTATTAGAGGATTATCAGAGGCTTATTAGAGGCTTAATAATCATGTACTGCATAATTCCGAGGTTTGAGAAATTCTGGACGAAAATTTGAACTGGGTGAAGATACATTGCAGAGATTTAACATTAAGAGATTACATCATGCTAACCATAGAAAGTGAACACATAAACAATGATGGAGGCCAACCTTTATTTGAAGAGGTCAAGAAGTTAGGTAGCAGCAGAGGTAATAGAGGAAAGGAGACTAAAGCCGAAGGCGATGGTAATAAATCCTCCTTGACCAAATCTAGTTCAACCCCATCAACTGTCAATACCGGATTCAGTAGTAGTCCCGCAAGTGGAAACTGGAAAGTAATTCTTCATGAGGACGATGTGAATTCTCTTGGATATGCTGAATATAGTTTGAAAGAAGTCATTCAATCGATGAGTGCAGCAACAGCACGAGAAATAAGAAATGAGGCTCTTCGCAATAAAAAGGCTATTGTGTTGAGGGCACAGAAGCCCGAGGCAGAGAAAATCTTATTTAATTTACAAATCCAGGGATTGACCGTTACTCTGGAGCCTGAATTGCTGGTATATAATCCAGATTCTTATGAATATTGCTATCATACTAAAACTCCAAAAGATGTCACCTATGTGACAATTAATGAAGCTGAAAATATTGGTGAAGAAGGTGGTGATATGGATTCACCGACTTTTTCGGAGATCATCGATGAAGCTTTTATGGATTGCAGTGTTCTCAAACGCGTAGATTTCAATTGTAAGAACTTGACACGAATTGGACGAGATGCTTTCCGAGAATGCTCTTTCTTAACGTCCATTACGATCCCGGAAGGCGTGACTGAAATAGGACCCTACGCTTTCACTGGATGCTTTTCGCTTACTTCTGTTATCCTTCCTACTACATTAACTAAAATCGGGAAGCACGCCTTTAGACGATGCACATCACTCACTACCATTCACATTCATAACACGAAAGTCTCGTCCATCGAAACATCTTCTTTTGAATCCTGCGTTTCTCTTCCCACAATTTATATTCCATCAACAGTAACATCAATTGGCCGATATGCCTTTCGAGATTGTTACTCCTTGGCTTCAGTTACCATCCCCCCTACATTGACCCACATCAGCACAGGTGCATTTGAGAAATGTTTTAGTTTAATATCTATTCAATTACCTCCTTCTGCTACTACGATAAAAAAAGATACATTTGTCGACTGTCCTCAATTGGGAAAAACATCTTCTTCTAATGTGATTTCAAAACTAAGAGCAAGGTTTCAAAAGTTACCACTACACACATTATGTTATGACCCACAAATTACTCTCGACAGCTTGAAATCTTTTTTACAGGAGCAAAGTTCTGATTCGAATAAATCTGCCACTGCCGAGTCAGTAGATATATTTCACTGCACCGCTTTACATATCTTGGTTTCAAACCCTAATGTCACTAATAATATGCTCAAGTGCCTTATTGAACAATATCCTCAAGCAACTTCCATACCTAATCAACTTGGTATGCTACCACTCCAACAAGCCTGCTATAATACGCATGCACCCCATGATATTTTTGAGACTTTGGGTATGTATTATCGTTTAGATTTGAACTCGCATTCCGTCGTAAACTGGAATGACGTGGAAGTCGATTTTGGTTCTAATATGGATACGGTTACAGATGAAAATCAACCAAGAATAGAAATGCCCCTAGTTCTGGCAAATAGATTTAACTTGCATGAAAATGTGACACAAATTTTGTTCAGTGTGCACCCAATTGTCCCGAAGTATCGTCAAGTTCATAATCAATATCACCGCCGCAAATCAATGGCAGGTCATGATGTCACTTCTACAAGTCCAAAAAATTTCGTGGAAGATGACGAGGAGGATGAATCTTCATCGTTGCACAAATTGTTCTTGGTCGGAGAAAAATACGAAGCACGAATGTTTCAAACTCTTCATGACTGGACCGAATCTTCTACTATGTCTCATTTTATGGAATATGGATTTATAATGTATTTATCAAATTTGGAAGATGAGAAAACTGTGGACAAATGGCAACAGTTTCTTCTAGATTCAAATCGATGCCCTTTTGAAGGCATTCAATTTTTCTCTCAAATTACATTTGAGAAAGAAGAAGAGGAAGAAAAAGAAGAAGAATCACCACCCGAGTATGAAAAAAGAGATAAGTACGCGTCGGATAAAAATATATCAAATGTTTCGCCATCGCAATTGCTTTTGGATATGGTGGATCCAAAAATCAAGGATGCTGTGATGTCAAGGCTGACTTTCCTAGGAAGGTACAAAATTGATAAGACTATACCTTTTCTATACAGATCTGATTCCTGTGTTATAATTGAAGCAATTGATGTTCATATGATTGAATTTTTTTATGAAATCTTTCAGCGACACAATGATAAAGTGAATGGTAAAATGAACCAAGTTCAACTCAAGTTAGCATGCTTAGAAATGAATATTTCAACAGAGAAAGACAAAAAATTATTTGATAAACTCTTCAAACCTCGTGAAGGCAGTCTAAATCATTCAATCTCAGAGGAGGACTTTGTTTCTTTTTGTCAAGAGAAAATGAGTTCAAAAGTTGCCCTTAAGTTTATTAAGGATGAGAAGCGTTTTAACCGCGAAATTGAAAACATCAGTACGGTAAATTCCTTACACGTCTTGAACATTCTTCGTGGTCACAGCCTTAATATGAAAAATAAGGCGGAACAAATTGCAACTTTCCTTGGATCTTCCTCATCTCAATTGTATGACCCTCAACACTTTAATTATTGCCTTGTCATGCCGTTATGTAATCGAAATCTTGACACTGTTTTCCAATGTGAGCGACCAAATCAAGAAACAATCAAAACGTATATGAAGCAGATTGCGGAAGGACTGCAGTATTTGCACGAAGAAGCAGGTTTGGTACATGCTAATCTGAAACCGTCAAATATTGTCCGATATATGAATCGAATGAGTGTAATTGACTTGAGTGCTTCCGTTACATTATCAAAAGAAAACGCCAAACCTAGTTATATCGGAGAAAAATTTTCGTCAGTTATGTTGCCACCTGAAATGATTCATCCAGTTTATAAGAATACTAAGGAAGAAAGAAAGTATAGAAACTACTTTGGAAGTCATCTAAATAAACTCAATGATGTGAAGTGGACAAGTTCTAAAACAGAAAAAAAAGGTTTCGTTGTCAAGACTTTTTTGTCGGAGAACAATTCAGACATGTCTAAAGACATGAATATAATGAGGCAGAGGGACGAAAGTGAACTTCCATACAAACTCATCGAGGCAACGCCTGCTATTGATATTTGGGCATTTGGATGCATTTTGTACAAATTGTGCACTGGCTATTCTTTATTCAGCTCGGATATTGATTACAACATGATTGATGGTGATCAAATGGAACTAATTATGAATTGGAATACACTCATGAAGCATAAAAAACTCGAGAATGTTGATGACATTCATGCTTGGGATTTGCTGAACAAGATCTTTTTAGAGAACCCATCAAAAAGACCTCAATCAATGAGAGAAATTCTCTCACATTCATATTTCGCATCATCAAAAAACGATCAATATATTCTAGAAAAAGAAACTGCAATGAAGGAATATAAGAGAAAAAACATGAATTCCATGTCAAACTCAGAAGTCGAATTTGGCTTAGAGAATAGCTCGACCAAGCTCTTGCATACTTTCTTCGAACGGGCAGATGTTGATACACCAACCAGCTTTTGTATTGTGCCAATAGTGAAGAGTGAACGGAGCACTGAACGAATAGATTTTTTGAATACAATTATAGAATTTGTCGACGAAGTGATTGAGGAAAAAAAGGAAAAATCTATATTGGATACCGTAACAAATTTATTCGGAAGATATTGCAAGAAAGGTTTCTGCTTGGAACTTTTAGACGAATGGACAGTGCATACAGTCATTTATCAGTATCCCATCAAAGTAAAATTAACGTGCGAGCAACTTTGCCAATTTCTTCCTGTTATGTTGATTGACTGGAAAAATAAAATCAAGGCAAACAAAGGGATTGGAATCGCTCATATCTTCAAACCAGACGACTCTTTCGAGGAGCTGAAAGAGACGAAAAAAGTTATATCAGGATTAGTAAATAAGTTTGTTGATTATTTAGTTTCGCGCAAGGGAAACGCTATTTTTCCATCTCGTGACGGGCTGAGGGAATTCTCGAATTTTCTATCAAACAGAGATAAAGGCGAACTCTATGGTGGACTAGTGCGTATCATTAATTGTGGAACTGGCGACAGTATGTGGATTAGTCACGAGAGTAAGGATGCCATGAATAAGCTCATGCCATTGAAAAGTTTGGATCCCTTGGTGACGGAAATGATGGTACAAGATATCAGGAAAACAATGACCGATGCTGAAAAGAAGAAAGAAGAATGGGTGAATCAAAAAGTTGCGGACTTGGTGAGTACGCAGCTTTGCGCACCGTGGAATGGTGCTCTTGATTTCACCACTTTTTAACAGAAAGAGAAGAAACAATTTATGATTCCCTAGATTAAGGAACAGCACTTTTTCAAATGGACTCGAATTGTAAATTACATGGTTGCATATGAAAAAACTTCTGTTGGTTGAATAATTTTTTTATAAGTTAATAACAAATTTTAGTTATCTCGAATCAATGTAAACTGTTATTAAATTATTATTAATCGATAGTATATAATAATCAAAGACATTTAAGAAGCACTTCTTTTTTGACATGGAAGTCACGGTCTTTCTTCCTGTGACAATTATAAACATTTATTTACACCTGTCACATTCATTCTAGCTGGATGCAGCGATTATGCTTGTTCATAGTCATTCTATTAGAGGACGGTAAATAAATTCTGATCAAAAGATTCAAGTTCAAATGTCAATTAAAATTTCTATATGGCCAAGTCGATGAAGTGAATGAAGTTCTTCTTTTTTTTGACCTTGTTTCATCTATTTTTTTATCAGAAGAATCTTTATCTGAATCATCTTCAGATGATGCATCATTGGAAGAAGACGAGTTATCTGTTTTCGTACCCTCACTACTTGTCAACGTTGATGGACGATCAGTGTCATCATAATAACCACCGGAACTCTCGGAGGTGCTAGAACCATTGATTGGAATTCTTTTCCCATTCATTCGGTCATGACGAAGTTTGTTTTTGAACGTGATGGTTCTTGATGTATCAAGAGTTTTTTCTATTGGCTCGCCAGATATTCTCTCTCGCTTACTAAGATCAATGGTGGGTTGGAGTTGCTTTCGAAAGTCACCATCGTTCGAGGAGCCTTTTGATGAAGTAGATGAAAAATCCGAAGGATTGGATGTCAATGTGGATACAGATCCAGGTTGCTGTGAAGTTGTAGAATGTTTTTTAGTTCCTGATCCATCATCTACTCGTTGCTTGATTGTTACCTCACGTGATTTGTTTTGGTGCTGGATTTTTCCTGCATCTGACGATCCCTTTGATGAGGAAGACGAAAAGTCTGAGGGATTGTGTGTCAAAGTAGAAAGGCTTTCTTTTTCCTGTCGTGAAGATTGGCAATTGGATTCGTTTGAAAAAATCAAGTTACGATTGAAACCAGGAAGAGCTTTTTGTTCCTTCTCAGAACCAGATGCAGAGCTACGAATTTTCAATTCTTGCTTCCTTTGCACTTCTGCATCTAGTTCGTTTGCTTTTTCTAAGGCGGCCTTGTGATTTTGCCGTAAAGAATTCAAGAATCCAAGGAGCATTGTGGCAGAATCATTTTCTTCTTTCGTCCTTTCAGAAGGTTTTTGAAGGTGAGCTTTACTTGATTCCGCACTACTTGTAGATAATAATGAAGGGACCTGAGAATTCAAATCAGGATCTTTTGGAAGTGACTGCATTTTTTTATTGCTATTTTGTTTCAGAGAATCTATTTTTTTGACAGTATGGGATTGATTGATCTGAATTTGATCTTGAGGATGTGATTGGTACTGCTGGAAAAGATTTTCAGCGAGCAACGGATTCTGAGGTATAGCTTGGAATCCTGTAGCTTGAGGAAAGAGCATCTGTGATTGAAAGTTAGCAAAATTCATTCGCCGAAGTGATTCCTGCAATAATGCCGGTGACATATTTCTTTGAGCCCATTCAAGTGATACCTTTGCACTGTGTTTAAATAATAACACAATCCAAATTATGTACTGTAAGCAACATGGGATATTTAAGGAATACCTAATGAAAAGATTAAATAACAAGTTTTGTTTACCTTGCACTTGAAAGATCTTTGCCTTGAATCATTTTAAAAAAATTATTCATAGAATCTCTCGATGTATTTACATTTACGCCCATCATCGGAATTTGAAATTGTTGCTGTAGCTGAAGTTTTAAGTTAACGTCCAACTGCTTTTGTGGATCGATCGAAGTTGGAACGAAAGGATTAATTTGACTAGAAATCGTTGGATATGTTGGTACACCAGCAGATGCTGTAAACAATGATGCCCCCGCTAAAGCACCTGGTATTATAGACATGTTGTTTCTATTGTGCAAAAGATTTGCTTGTAGCTGTGCATTGAGGATAGCCGTATTATCGTGAAAGGCACTGGAGCTTGATGGGTCCAAGTGAATACCTGGAAAACCGGCTTCTACTCGGAGCCGGAAGCGTGTCTCATAGTATGCTAATTCCTTGAATGCCATTTCTGCATCTGTAGCTGTAGCTGTAGCAGAAGTCCTGATCATTTCAGAGCAAAGCATTACATCAATATTAGACTTATGTAAAAATAATATTTTTTGAATATATGCACAAGCACATAATTAGTGCGAGGAAATAATTCGTAAAACTAAACTTACTTATTTGCACCTGCCCGGTTTATTCGTTTTCCCAAGCAAGATGATCCGGCAAATTTTTTAGTTATCCTCATTGGATCGCAGTTCAGTTTTTCTGCTAGATAAGATCGTAATGTCATGCCTTCTGGAAGGGTTAAAAGTCCTGAGCTAAAATGTTGAATGACCTTCTCAGTATATTCTTCCTCTTCCGTCTACAATGATTACAATCGAAACCTTTGTGAGTTATTTTAGAGATCGATTTTCAAAATAAAAATGAATATCAACTTACCGTCCACTTTCCTTTACGCAAAGACTTTTTGCTCCCGTTCTTTTTTGACTCTGTTTTTTGCGACCCTTTTAAATTTATGTTTCTTGAATAACCATCTTCACATGAAAGAGAAGTTTCCGCTTCAATACTCCCCTCATTAGTAAGGCTTGATTTTTGTTTTACCTGTCTTGTATCAGATCCTGTTAAATTGACACGATTTGTGGGCTCTTGTGGATGATATTGATAATTTGAGGAAGAAGTAAAGCGACTTTTCTCTATTTCACTTGTTTTTGAACCTGGTTGTTTGGGAACTGTAGGCTGGATACTTTTTCCTTTATGGAGTGCTACTCGATTTGATTTGCTCGTAAAGATATTCGCACCGTTTTCAGAAATGACTTTGATTTCTTGTTTAACATCAGTCAAAGCATTATTTGTCGATGCTTCACAACTTGTTCCACTGATAATTGCTTTATATTTTACATTTCCTGGCTCTTCATGGAGGGGACTTTTAAGGTCGTGGTGATTTGGTGTACAAGATGGCGATAATGATGAAGATTGTCTTCTCTTGATATCACCAATTTTCTCTTTTCCCTCCGAATCGATCATTGCTATATTCTAATCGATCCTTTTATCTCTGTCTTGTCAGACCAAACCTAAAAAGTTAAGCACATTACAGAGGTATAGACCGCAATCGAGAGGGATTGATACAAAATCTACAACGCTTTGTTATTCATATTATGATGTTTCTTCCTTCACAAGAGTGAACATTACGCAAGTCAGAAATAAATTTTCATCTTTTGATGTTTCTTTTATGATAAAAGTGAAGATCACGCCAGTCAGAAAGATAAAAGTGAAGCTTACGCAAGCCGGAAATAATCAATTAGCAAAGAAGAATATTATTGTAGATTGTTTTTTTAATTGACGTCAAGCTAATTATTTCGAAGTTGCTCTTATGTCATGTAGCTTCCTTTAATGTCACGTTGTATTTAAGTACTATTTCTTATATGATGTCACGTACGACGACGATGAAGAACTTAGCTTGGAAATTTATATTAAAAAAAAAGTAAATCTGATTGCTTTAGTTCTCAATACCTACTTCGCATTTCCAGGAGATTATGTGATATGTAAAAATTACATGTTCAATCTTGTGCCATCACTTTTGCATCTTCATCTGTACATTTGTATGAGCATAATTTATGTAGGATTACCTACGAAACAGATATTTGAGATTGGACGAACTCTGAAGAGGACACGGCATGCATCACAGCAAGTTTTCAGATTGAAAACTTATATAAATTTAAATGACATCATTATTGATCATCCATAATGTTTTCACAAAATAGAACATCGAAGCCAATATTCTCAACGTACAGGAACGAAATTGAGTTTTACTTAGACTATATTTATCACAGCATTCTTTCGTCGAATAAATGTAAAATGATGTCATTACCGAACAGAGAACAATTGTACCATGGATTTAGGCTTACTTGTTCCAGCGTACGGTACATACAGACTTTTTTTGCTGATACGCTTACTGAATCTCGAAGAAAAGCGTGGAATTGCTAAAGATTATAATGATGTCATCTAAATATATGGAGATGTGCCATTCTTTCATAATAAAAGATTTTGACCTTCCTGGATTGATCTTTGACGTTTCAAGAATCGTACGTTTTTTAACACTTTTGTCATTAAAATGCGTTCAAATGAAATCTTGAATAATAGTTAATTTGTTTGTGCTCGAAAATACAAAACATAATTTCAATTGTTAACAGGGGTATGTTGAAAATATGACACTATACCATTTAGAAGTGCCGCCTTTCTCAAACCTTATTTCACTTTGCTAGAATGAGTCACATATTTTTAGGCATCCCTTGCGGTGCAGACAAAATAGAATCCGTCACACACTTTTTAGATTACAGCAATATGAAATGTATTTATTGTAATCTCTAGTTGATGTGGAACATTATTAGGACAAAGATGCTTTAGATTGAATCGATTTTTAGCCGACAAAGATACTGTACTTGAAAATACGTCAAAATTTGCGTATTACCTTATGATTGTATCTGCTGATAGAAGTTTGATTTGATAGTCAAAACGCTTGAGATATTATATATTTCAATAGTATGAAACGTGAGTGTGGAGCAAAAGGGTCAACAGCAATTCATTTATTGATTTCAACTTTGCATCACGAAATAATGAAGCAGCCACGGCACAAACAAAGCAAACATTTTCAAATAAAATGCCACCACTAAATCAACATTGTATTAGCTTACCAACATTATTAAACAAAATAAATTTATAAGTACTTTCATTCTAATTCAATTAGATTTTTTCTTTTGTACCTTAACCTCTTTGCCTTCTCTCATCTTTTCTATTGATAGCATAACCCTGCACCGCAATAATCTAATTCCGACTATACTCATTTCACTCTCCATCATCATTACAGTCTAACTCATATGCTGGCTCGAAAACATATGATAATATATCAATCACACCTTCTATTATTGTTTCTTCTCCCTCTCCTACCACACTTGAGCTCCTATTGCAGAAATACTCCAAGTTTCCAGTCAGAGAGTTATTACGTAATTTCAAAGTCTCTATACTCATCAATGTATGTAACTCGAGAGGTATATCTCCAACAAGCCCATTTTGAGACAAATCCAAGTACTTCAAACTGTCCAAACCACCAATTTCAGAGGGTATACTCCCATCAAGCATATTATTGCTCACATCTAGAAGCTCCAGGCTCTTTAGTTTACCAATTGTAGTAGGAATAGAACCCGTAAACGCGTTGCCTCTTAGATCTAGTGTGCGCAAATGTTTCAAATTACCAATCTCGGATGGAATTGTGCTTACTATTCCATTCCTTGCAAACAATATTTGTCGCAATTCTGGCAATGCACCTATTTCGGATGCAAGGATACCTCCACCCCCCGTAACTGATATCAAATTTTGCACACTGAGACCTATCATTTCAGCGTTATTATTACACGTACAATATACAAGATCACAAATGGGGGTCAAAAATGCTTGAATGTTGAGAACAGGTTGCCTTCTTTTTTCTTCTGTAGACAAGCTTGCGTATGTCACTCCCAATATGTATCTCTGGGCAATTGCATCTGTATCATTAAGTTCAATAAGTCCTTTCTCCAATAAGAGAGGCAAATTTCCAGCAATGGTTTTGTATGTCATGTATTGAATAGAGGACTGGTCGTTAACAATTTCTTCTTCTGATATCTGCATTGCAATTCCTTTGACAAGCCTTTCATAATCAAACGCTGTTGTTGGTGACGAGGACAAAGTTGGCACAAGTGAAGGTTGATGAGAAGGCTCAGGACGTATGTATCCTGTGAGAATTAGAGTTGCCAGTATTGCTCCCATGAGTAATAGTATAATGGAGAAAACTGAGACTGCAATCCCTAGGATTTTTCCAAGTCTTCTTTGCTCCGTTACAACAACTCCATCAATAACTGTGCTATTGTCTACAGTAACATGATTAGAGTCTCCAGGACATTGATAAGCAACGGTGGTTGTCATGGGTACCTGATTATTGCCGCAATGTTGTCCATAATGAGAGTCTGCAGGTGTTTCATTGAAATAATCATTACCTGATGAATGACTCGATGAATAACTAGATGAATTCAAACTTGATAAGTCTTCGAAATCCGGAGAAGGAAGTGGAGGATTTATTGTGGGATCGAGGGCTGATAAGTGGTGCCTTATTTTGTCATGCATCAAAGTGTCCATTTCTCGCTGTAATTATGTTGAATGGACAGGAAGGAATTATTATATGAACGCGCGTGACTGGTCGAAAAGTTTCTTTCATTAAATGAATATTGATGATGTTGTCGTTGTCGTTTCGTTTCTCTCTAGAGGCATGCGATATTATGCAGCTTAGAAAGTCTCCCATAGGATCTTTTAGAAACTTAGGCCATTCGGACTCCTAATCAAGTTATCGAGACATTTCGGCATTGCTAATAAAAGTATTTATTAGGAAAGAACGATTGCTGTTCAATTTAAATAGTAGATCTGACCATGACAGTTGATCAAAAATATGTGACTCGTATGTGTTACGTCACACGTACGTAGATATACTCTAATAACTATTAAAAACCTTACAATTACAGCCACTACAGGTTATGTAGCCCGGCTGAATGGCGTAAACAAAGTCCGCTGCGTTCAAAATACCACTACAGTATGAAGTATGTAGTTGTGGTATGTTTTTATTTTACGAGGTGTACTAAGGCGACGTACTGAGACGGACCCTTTTCGACCCGATATCTTAGATGAAAATAAATGTTAAACTTCACGTAAATGTAGTGTCCATTGTGGTTAGAAATGAGTATGCGGAATTCGCATGAAACATAAAAATTAAATGAAGTTGTTGTATATGATATTATTTTAATTGTACTAATGGCAATGCGCTGCGACAGATCCCATAGTTTCAATATTATTTTTCAGTGAACAAATTAAAATCCATAAAAAAATGAATGTGCTACATAGTGTCAGGCGCCGGAGCAACAAGCGCGAGGGGCAACTAATAAGGCTTCCAAAAAATAGGTGAGTAAAAATATCAATGTCCAACCAAAAATAAAAAAGAAAAAAATATATGTGTCCATCTCCTGTTCGAATGTATCATATTCCCTCCGTCATGATTTCGCTTTGTTGTGTCTCTCAGTGTGTTCAATGTTGGTGTTCGTTCTATTGATTGTAATATTTTAGAATCTTCTCGGGACTCTACCACACTAGTTTCAAGTCATCCCAGAATCTAGAAGCTATAAAAATAACTTCAACTCAAAATAATAATTCAAAATATGTTTTTCGTGTGAGCTTGGATCCCCAACCACGAACCAGAAGAAAGAAAAACTCTCAAGACCGGGCGGGTGGGTGGAAAAAGAAAATACTTTAAGAAGAAGCGTGTTCAAACAAGCTAGGCCAATTGGCTTCCTTCAACACTTTCTCAAAGATGATATTTCGTTGGCAAAACCAATGTTGGTTTCTTCTACATTCAACTTACGTGCAAGCACTAGGAATCATAACGCCAGCCATAGAAATCATTCGTGCGAAGAGTAATATGAAATCAAATTACATTCCAAATATCAATTGACTCGCTTGACTCAGGACCTAATATCATCCCCAATGAACTGATATGTACGAAGAGATAATAAGCATAATGAAATGCATGTCTAACTTACAAAACATAGAATGATTAAAAAAGTACCAAAGAGTAAGAATTATGGTACCTGTTCATTAACAGAATATTGAGTTCATCATCCCCTGTGAACTTTCATGGACCGTGAACAGCGGACCAATTGCGGGAGAAAATGCAATTTCGCATGATGATGTTATCGAGAAAGGATCTTTTCCGAAATGATTTTGATATTAGTTTTTTATTTCCAGATTACTTCAGAGAACTCACTATTCATCAGCAGAATTTTTGTTAATGATTTCCTCAAATGTTTCTAGAGTTTGTGAAAGAGAAAAGATCACATGGACATAGGTTGATTATATTCTCGCTACGACAGCAACTATAGACCTATACTCTACGTTCATTACAAACAAACAAACGTACATTAATTACTTTCTATCAGAACAGTATAGTAGTAGTAGTAGTAGTAGTAGTAGTAGTAGTATGTTATATTTTTAACCGTGTGGTTGTAACAAAGCGTCGCGGCTGTTACCCCTTCATGTCCCGCAGGAGAATATTGTATCGACTTACATAGCGTCCAGGACACGAGAGCACTTACATGCTCCCTCCGTCGGTACAGCGATACATTCTCCTTTTCCGCCGTCATTAGTTTTAAGAATATAAACACACTTTAATTAATTATTTGTCTCTCCATTCGCTTGGCCGTTTCGTCACTTCCTCTGCTATTTGGTGAGCGATCTCTCTACGACAGCAGCATCAATCACATACTTACCTCCACTCAACTCATTGCATGGTACTAATGTGCCAAAAGCTGCAAATGATGGTTGTTCATTAGGGACAGTAGATTCTCTCAATGCACAAGCAGAAGATTTGTGTAGCTTATATTCTTTTTCAAAGGCTTTCATTGTTTCAGTAGATCTTGCTGACTGAACATTTGTAAAAAGCTCATTGTATTCCTTGATAGCTTTAACATCACATACGGCGGAGCTTTAAGATTCCCATTTGATCAAAACTCAACTGTGGTCAATATTTACCTCGAACTACTTCATTTCTGCCGAATCACAGACATCTCTGGAAGACTTTTCATCACCAATCAAAACCGAATTTTATTTTTACAAGACTGGTTGGAAAAATTAATAGCGAGTTCTTCATTAGATATCTATTTAATTTCTTGTATTCCGACAAAGTCTCCAGAAATTTCCATTAAACGAGAACCTAGAACCATCTCGGCGACTAAATCTTCACCATCTCAACTAATACTTAAAAAGGAGGAAAATAGCCCCATCAAAAAATTTTCCATCTTAGAGACCTCATCTTCCAGCTCCAACTCGGATTTCACTTCTTTTTCTTCTTACTTTACTAACCAGCAATAAACTCCTATCCTTAATAGAATTAATAGCACAATTAAATTCGACTCGGACGATTCTGACCCCGGTGATTTATCTGATAGCTCGGAGAATTCAATTTGGAAACCAATTTTTCAGAACAAAAAAAGAAAACGCTTATAATGTCGTCTCATCAAGACAATAACTTTTTACAGTTTGGATAACGATGTATATTCCACACATAAGAGTATGGACAATAGAACAAGGGATTGTTTTGTTGATCTGTTTTCTCCAGACACAGTAACAGATAGTTCTTCGTTGTCAGACTTCGACCGTGTTTCGTCATCCCATCAAAGAGACGATTTCTTATTGACTAATATGTCTATGGTCGACAACGAGAGGATCCAAAATGAGGCCAGTTCTACTGCATCCAGCTTCGATGAGTCGTCGCGATCCCATTCTGGTTCAGACATGGATATAAGTGACTGTAGTTGTTCGTCAAATTCATCCAATTCCATCGCCTCATCGGAGGAAACCCCGAAAGTCGACCCAGTCATCTCTTTTCTGGAAGAAGATGACATTGCTCAATTACTTGGTGAAAATATTTCGTTACCACAGCTAGAACTTCGGGAGACTTTGGAGAAGGAAAATGTCGACATAATTGCTTCTTTCAATGTTCGGAACAAATATAATCATATTACTGATGCCGAACTATTGATCAGAGGAAAAAATAGCTTTCTTTCAATCCAAGAGCCATATGCAAGTTCTCATAAAGCCTCTGACTCGTGGAAGGCTTTTCAAAGGTTGGAGCTTGAATCAGCAAGAATTACCGCGTACGAAACCCCTTTTCAAATGATACTATTTGATTCTTGGAAATGGGGTGGGCAAATTCTTCTACCTTTTCAAAGCCTTCAATACGGACGGATTGCCTCTATTGCTTTTGGTCGCGGAAAGAAGTTTAAGTTAGGCATCATTTCTGTTTATGCCCCCACACGTGATGCGTCCTACAAGCAGCTACCCGAGGAACAAGCGCACCCCCCTTTACAAATCACAAACATGTTGGTATTGCAACCTATAACGAAGTTCTGTAGACCTGTACGAACACAATTACAAAAAAAAAATCCAAGGGTTTCTCGAGAGGGGGTTCCCGAGCAAAGTTGAAGTATTTCGCACTTGTGTGTTTTCTTTTTATTACTGCACCTAACATAGTTAACGTACACCTTCGGGTGTACAGACGTAGCGCAGACACCGTCTTAGGAGGGTTCTGGCAGCGCGTCGTAAAATAATAAATGCAAATTTGCCAAAAAATTATCACGAACATGTTGGTTCAGAAAATTCTCAAAAAATGGAAATCGGAATATCCAGATATGCTTACCTTGGTTTTGAGGGACTTCCAAGAAACCATAAGCAAACTGGACAAAGACAATTTCGGCAATTTTAGGCAGGATCCAACTGAGGGAGGTTTAGTGACCGGACTTAGTAATTTCCATGAATCCATTGTCAGAAACAAAAACCTCGACACTCCTTACATAATTAGATTTGGAAAGGAAGGCGCAAGAGGAATTGACCATATATTCTTTCCTCAAGATGAAAACTTTGGTAAAGTATGCTTGGATGCTAACTTTCAAAGGGACGTGGGGACAAATTATTTTCCATCCGATCACTCATTGATCACTTGTTCAATTTCTAGATTTAGCCAAAATAACAACTGCAGTGGACGTAGCAAGGTGAAATATTCCTATGATAAACTATTCTCTATCAAGATGAAACAGAGTGGCGTCTTTGGCAGAGATATCAATTTTGATACAGCTCAATTCAAAAACTGTGAAAAATTCAAAGAACAGGCTGACATGTATATGGAGCTACAGAAGCGATCTGGAGATGATTCAATTGTAACAAATTCACATTTATCAGACCTAGAGGACAGAGTGAAAAATATATTTGCTGACCTGTGGATGAAAGGATCTCATCAAAATGCGCATGGACCTTCTAATAAGAAATTGGTTGAAATATCTGACTCGAATGCGGCAGAACTTTCGTATATTCTCAGTAAATATAATGCATCGATAAAGACAATCATGATGGATCTCAAACTTATGGAAGAAAAGAATGGTAATGATAAGAGGAAATATACGAAAGAAGAAAGGCTTTAAACTTTTCAATAACCTTCCTGTCCCAACAAAATTGAGATATTTGCGGTTATCCCTGGAGAAAAAAATAAGAGAGATACAGAAAAGTATGTATTGGCTTCAGGAAGCTCATATTCGTAGTAATCATGATCCGAATTTTGATCTTATTTCAGAAGGTAACGATTTTTGGAAACGATGGATCAAGATCGCCAAAGATGAAGGATTGACAAAGAAGGCTTCCGAGGTCTCTAATGCCTATAAAGTTGAAGAAACTGAAAGGATGCTTCATGTATCGGCGATGGAATTCGAATCAGATAAGCGACGGAAAAAGAAAGCAGGTAACATGCTTGCAAGTGTTCCAGATAAGAATGTGGTAAGGTTGCTCAATTTTTGGTTAGCAGGTTCTAAGTGCAATCAAGGATTTAACACCAGCGCGAGCAATGGGGTCTCTTCGGCATTCCTGACCCAAAGAATCAGCGATTGGAAAGAACATTTAGTGGGTATAGATGTACAGAATACAGATCTATCCATTAAGGCACAGGCGGATTTTGTGAGCGGAAAGCTGAATATGGCACTTGTGGACATTCAAAAATTAAGCACACATACTGCAAAACTACAATTATTCTATAGGAAAGCCACTCTAGATTACTTCTTGGATAGTAACGATATTAGTAGTTTTTCAAGTAAGGTACTACCGAAAGGACGGCAAGCTCCAGCGACGCATTCATCAATCTGGGACCCTGAATTGCAGGATTTTAGAACTTGCTCAGATGAATTAGAGGAGCTACGAGCAACAAGCACTTATCATGGAAATTGGATGGCGAATTCAAAATCTAATGAAATATGTGCCTTCGCTAAACTTTTTAAAGTGGGCAGATTGGGTAACAGAGGCGTCAACCTTCTTCCAAATCGAATAGTGACTATAGAAGACATTCCAAACCTAATTCCGAATGGTGCATCACTACCAAAACGCATTCAAAAGGCCTTCGTAAAAGCTCATGGTCAACACACAGCAAATTTGTTCAAGGAACCATCTCAAGATAATCCTGATTTTTTTATCCTTTTTATCTAACCGATAGAAAGGGGGGTATAATGAATGGCGAAAAGTTAGAAAAGGACCTTTGGAAATCGATATCCTCTATACCATCTAAAGCCAGGTTCGATGGCTTTCAATTGGCAGTGGTTGGCAGACTAGGTTCTAGGTGGAGACAACTGTTGTTAAATATTATTAAACTTATACTTATTATGCGTTATGTTCCAATTTCTTTAGAGAATGGCCAGATTTCCGATACCTAAACCAGGAAGGCTGAACGAATATCGTCCGATTTCGCTCTGCCACGATCTTTATTGCTATATCATGGGTATCATAACCTCGTTCTCTTCTGCGGCGATTGCTTGATCCGGGATTTTACATGAAGGACTGACAGCTTATCAGAAAGGGAAAGGATGCATGAAAGACTGCTTGGAAAGTATGGTACCGGCAGTTCAAATTGATGAGGATGAGGAGAAGTTTTTCGACCGCATCCCCGTCGAGATTCTTCTTGCAGCCACGAGAGTCAATGGCTTCCCAAATCAAGGTTATATCGAAATAAAAGCCAGTGCGATGGAGGCTAAAACTGTCGAAATAATCACTGTCAAAGGGGTTACTTACGCAAGATTCATCTGTGGTCTGGAGCAAGGAAATCCAGATAGCCCCACAGTAAGTAATCTGGTAATCAAATTCAAGCATGATGTGTGGGGATTGCATTGCAAATATTTTTTATTTTAAGTGTAAATACTTAGAACATACAAGTAGAGGTTCTAAATATACACTAGCCCATTACTTAGGACTTTGTGTGAGATTAATTTAACAAAACAAGATAATTATTAGGGCACCCTGTAGGGTACGCGCTAGGGTTCACATCCAGGTCACCATCAATCAATTTTATGTTTTTGCATTCAATCCCGTCTACGAGTCCCGTTGCACAAACACCAATTTTTTCATAATCTGACATCATTTCCTTCTCCGTTGAAGTTTCATTTCCACGAGATTGCAAAAAATTCGAAATTTTTTTCGCATCAGTTACATCGCTAGGATCCTTGGTTGCATATTCAGTAGTCGTATTTTGTCTCCCCACCATATGGTAAGTCATCTTCTCATTATTTCGTTGGTACATTTTTATTGAAGATAAGTCCTGTTGCTCTCGTACATTTTGTTTTACATGGTTGCTAGCGCATTTGTTGATCTCTTGTTTGCATGTTGGAATGAATGGAGATGCTTGGCCTTCATGTTTGTCCTGTCCACTAGGTCGGTGGAGAACGCCTCCATAAATTGATTGACTTCGTGGGTTTTTAACCACTTCTCTCCCAATTTTAGGTGTCCCCACCATCACCGTAGTTTCTATTGTCGCTTGTGGATCCTTAGTTTGAACTTGTATATGCCTGCTGCTGGAATTGTGTATCATTGCATGTTGGTTCGGTGATGGGTGTCGCTGCCTATCTTTACAAACAGTAGAGCGAGGAAGAGCGGCTCCATAAATTGAATTACCTTGTAATTTATTCAATTCCTCTTGAACCGCTCCCTCACGCATTAGCCTCCTCTTTGTTTCATCCTGCATTTTCTCATTTTGAATGTTTTCAATGATGCGTTGGTTTTTGAAAATATCTCCTTTGTCATTATCGCCATTATGATTGTCTTGCAACATTTGTAGGTTCTCAATAACAATATGTCGTTGCTCACATTTATCATTTTTCTTATTCGTTTTACCAGGCTCAATTGACATTTGGGCTCCTATGCTTCTTCTCCCTTGTATATTATTGTGATATGATGTCGTGTCATCTAGTTCCTCAAGGGGAAACGTTACACTTGGCGAGGAAGATTCAGAATCAATTGAAGGCGAAATGGATTCTTGCATTAGGATGTTGCGGACAACTATGGAACGTCATGATGTGTGGGGATGTATATCAGATGAGATTAAAAAACTACTGGAAAGGAATGGTACAAATGGGAGAGAGTCATATATGTTTAATTCTTTAGATAAGTTAGATGGGCAGGTTTTTATATGTAAGATTGGCTACAGCGACGACAACAGCAAGTTTATTTCAGTGCAGAATGAGGAGGATCTATTAGCCTTGGTGAAGTACTTTACACAATTGTCTGGAGATATCAGCATGGTCACTAAAATAGGGAGGAAGTCGGCAAAGTGTGAAATTCAATTTTTTAATATTTCTGCGGAGTTAGCAATTAGAATGGAGAAAATTTGGTCCACCGCTTTGAGCTTTGTCGATGACTCGCCTATTAAAGAGCAGATTCCCTTCAGAATTCACATGAAAACACAAGAGTTACAGAGATTCTATTCTATTTTGGATTTTTTTCAATTTGGAGGAAGCAACTCAAATGAAGTGGAATAAAATCGTAAATGCGGACGCACAGAAACACTTGGGGCTTTTAAGCACATTAGGAGCAAATACCTCTGCGGCTTGGGCAAAAACCATTGATAAAATGACCAATCGCGTATCTCTTCTCAAGTTACAAAGAATGCATTCAACAGCACAGCACAAATGTGTTAACATGCTAATAGGATCCATGCAAAGTGTTGCTCCATTACAAACCAATTTTCCAAGCACTGAATTGCGCAATTTCGATCAATACATAATTAAAACTTGTCTAAAATCAAATGGAATATCCAAATTCGACTCCAAGTTACGAATGTTCTTGCCAGAAAAAGTGGGAGGACTCGGAATGGTTTCCACCTTGGAGTTAGATATAGTGTCGGTAGCCAGAGAATTTGAGATTATTTCCAACAACGATGCTCTAGACTCAAGATCATTCCACACTAGAATCAGCGCCTTGAGAAGTTACAACCCAATGGAGAATATATTCGAAAATAAAAACCATGCAAGAGATGCTATAACAAAACTTGCCAAGTATGGAATATTTGTGAGAGATTCGAAGGATTGTATAATTAATGACATAATGGCATTGCTATGTAAGGAATCCAAATGCTTCTTACCTCTTCTACATCCAAATTATGAGGACCCATGTAGATCGGGCATAGGTATTGGAAAAATAAGGAATACTTTTCTGATGTTAGGAGGTCCCGTACATTCAGTCTTGCGCAAGTTGGAAATGAACAATTGGCAGGAGTCCCCGGAAATTGTCAATCTAGCTTCAATTCATAGAATATCTGTTGTTAATCTATTACTCAAAAGGAGGAAAATACAGAAAAACAAGAACCATGAAATTTCAATTTTTTTCTCATATTATGAGTGGAGAAATAGTAGGCTTGAATCTATTCAAAAAATTCCTGAGAACAGTGAGAATTGGGTTAAAATGGTACACGACTTCTCTGATAATATTTCTGACAATACTCACTCAGAATATGACGTGATAACCAAATGTGTGGACAAATCAAGATTCCCTTGGAAGCGGCATATTCGTATAAATAAAACCACAAAAGCAATGACATGCAATACATACTCTTGGGAAGGTTTGTGCTGAAATTTATTTTGGACTCCAAAAGTCCAATCTTGGTTGCTACGGACGGTTCGCATTCATTATCAGATTCATCGACTGATCAGAAACGAAATACGCATGACACAACCTCGAGCTTTGTTCTCTGTGTGCTAGATATTAGAGATAATGAAACTCTAATCTTGGGGGAATGGGCCGATCGCCCAGTAATACCACTCTTAAGCCGGGTAGCAATTTTGCCAACAAATTTTGGTAATTATAACACAGATATAGCTTACGGAGAATTCTGCGCTTTTATCATCATGACAGAAGCAGCACTCCACCACCTACCGCGCACAACTATTTCGGATAGCAAGGCAGTTCGAAACCAGGTGCTGAACATTAGGGATATCAAATCGAACATAACTGACAGGAATTATATCAGGTCTGTCGCAGGAGGAATGGGTAAATACGTTTGTGGGCTCATGAAATCCTTGCTTCAAGACTCCAAAGTTTCAATTTCTCCTACCAACCTTGATCCAGTAAGCGTCGAGTTATTCAGGATATTCACCAAAAGAAATTCCTCATTTCTCGAAATTGCAAATAATTGGAAAACTCCATCATCAACGAATTTGGAATCTGGCTCGCCAGGTTGGGATACCTCGTATTTGGATAAGGATGTGAATAAACCGATTTTGAAGGTTAATTCACATCAGCTGGATAACACAGGAAGGAAAATTAAAGACTCACCACGATATAAGACTCTCGTTCCAAATCTAGCAATGATGCTCAGTGCAAATCACTTCGCTGATGCATGTGCAGATTGCGGAAAGAAGTTCATCCATCCGCCTTACTTGTACGATTGTCCACCCCCTTTTTTACGATTATTTGTTACGTGTAATGGAAAAAACATAGATAGACATTTGAGCAATTTTTTACACAACGCATTTCCTGAGTTGAAAATAAGAAAATTACAAACAAACAAAACTCAAGGGCTACTATGGCGTATTTTACACTTGACAACCACATCTTGGGAAATTCTGTCACTGTACAAGGGATGGTTCAGATCGCTCTTAGAGCTGTATAGCACACATACCAGAAGGATTTACAAATCAAGCACGTATAGGAAATGTTGTAAGGCGGTTATTCTTTCTAAGACACATGCATCAGCTAAATGTGCCGAAATAAAAAAGGCTACTACTTCAAAATTAATTGATGTATTAAGTCCTTGCTTATGGTGCCAGGAACATTCACATGGACTTCGAAAAGGCAACAGAAACCATCTATTTCTACATTGCAACAATAATGACATTCTGCACTTCCGAACAAAAATATCAAACCTTATAGAATCTAAATTGAGAATTTTCTTCACAGATTTGAAAAGGTTTACCAAAGAGCAACATGTCGTAAAATATGTGGTTAATATTGAAATAAAGTTCCTTCATGCACAGGAAACGCAGGAGGGTAGATTAAGAAAGATGAACAAGAATCTCAATACCAGGTACCTTCCAATTGGCATAATTCTTACCGTCTGGGATCAATCAGTGAAGCTCTGGATTCCCGTAAGTTTAATTTTTTATCAGAGGTATTTGGACTAATTTCAAACAGTAACGGAACGGAAATTATGGATGATCAAATCGGAATCACAGATTGTCCTTGGCTGGGCTTAACTCCAACATTTGTGGACAAAGCAATGTTGGATTCTTGTCATTCTAGAGTCAGCAAACATCTTGATCAGCACACTCAAACATTCGTGGAAAGAAATCATGAATTTAATCACCATGGGAAAAGCCATATGCTTACATAGGATAATAGGTTCAACTGGTACGCGACTAGAGAAGGAATGGCGCAAAGAATTTGATATCGATATCAACTCTATAAGCAAGCTCAAAAAGGAAATAAAAAAAATATACATTCGATATTAACCCATATCGCAGAACTAAACACGGAGAACAAAATAAGTGACCTGTACAATTTCTTCAAGGATAATGCAGTAATAAAAGGCCACAAATACAACACCTGCAAGAAGATCATCAACACTTGTCTACCAACGAATCTATACATCAATAGCTCAACTAATACGAGATCCTTTATCGATGGGTTCAAACTTCTATGCTCTATATTTAGCATATGTCTTCGTAAATCAACACATAATTTTTCAATCAATGAAAACAAGTTTCTCCAGCAAGCAATTGTCATTCTCGATACAACTTTGACACGCAAGGAATCTGACTTCAGTCTAGACAGGAAAGCGGAAGCTAAAATCAAACTGCTCACTGCCATCAACAAGAAAGACAGCACTGATAACTCTTCAAAGAGCTCCGATACTGCTACACTGACTTCAAAACCCTTACAATCAGAATATACTAAGCCCAATATTTCTATTTCATCAAAACCATCTCAAAGCACTATTCCAAATTCAAATATCACGAAGATTACATCAAACAAGGATGCAAAAAGAAAAGTGACCAGTCCTACAAAACTTCATGCATCTAGCTTAGCACACGTGCAACCAAGGGTTACACCTTTGCCTGATTTGCAGCTGCCTATACTACAAGAATTCGCCTCCGCAGTGTTGAGACCCAGTCGGTTGTTGCACGGCTTAACGATGATAAGAGCTATTGAAGTCTTACGTTCATCTAACATTCCTAACACATTTTTTGCCTCTGCAGAAGCGAGTAACCAAATCGATGCATGGTAAACAAATCAACAGTGGAAATTCTTTGCTAAAATATTTGGCAATAGACTTGTGATAGATAACCAGCTTCATGGTACTTACTTTATCCTAATCTTCTCGGGGGTAGAGACGGGTGGTCATTGGAGTTTGTGTGTAATTCACAAGTTCAGAAGCAGAATGGTAAAAGGATGGTGTCTGGACTCCCTTGGATCGGCAAGTTTAGAGGATTACATCGCAAAAAAATTGAATGCGCATTCATGCCAGGACGAGGTACATTCACATGGGCTACTTGCAGTTGTAGACGCCAAGAGGAATTGAATGTGGCCCACGCACCATATTCGCAATGCATTCGATTCAGCAGAGCCTCTCCCAAAATATTCAAATTGAGGAATGTATCTCTATGGCTACCCTAATGGACGAATCTAGGCACGTACTAACACCGAAGAAAATACGGGAGAAAGTGGCGCATCTAATCAACAGGTTCAATTGCAATTGCAAATATAATTTATTTTAAGTGTAAGTACGTAGGACATACTAGTAGAGGTCCCAAATACACACTAGCCCTTTACTTAGGACTCTGCATTATTTTTTTGATTAAAAATAGGATAAAATTTAGCACACATTTTCTTCAAATCTTTCGTCATAACGTTATTCTTTGTAGCGCATATTGAATTTTTCACTGACGTCACCTTTTCCTTGAACAAGTCCGTTTGAGTCAAATTTCTGTTTGTACCGGATTTTAAAATTTTCGCTCCATCAATCAAATCAATGGAACTTATTAACATTTCATGCACGTCGTCCTCCTTCCATATTCCATTCTGGCGGGAACTATATGTAGTCCTCCTGGTAAGATTATTTTTGTTGACATTATTTTTTTCCGCCACATTCAATCCTTGAGATAAGTCCTTTGCTTGTTGAATTAAAATTTTTGTTGGTTCATCTCGTGCTTGAAATGATGAGCTTTGGTCCTGATTTTGTTGAGTTTCGTTGGTTTTGTGTTCTTGTTTCTGTGTCTTGTTTGCATCCTTCATAGGGTGACAAGAAAGATATGTTGCATTGATCACCTTTGCCTCAGATAATCTTCTTGAGTTGCTGCACTTGTTCTCGTCATTTTCAACATCAGTCTTTATGCTCCACTTTAACTTCTCACACGTCTCACTTGGAACCGCAACTAAGTTGCCATCGTCGAATCTTTTGTTTTCGCACTGTTCCTGTCCAAACTGTTGAGAATGTGCTTGATCGACTTTGCCTGAGTCATTACTGCTTTCTCTAACATTTTTGATATTCTCTTGTTGCCTCGGCTTTGCGTTTTCCATTTTTCTTGTGCATTCTCCTTTTCGACCTTCCACAATATATATTGCCTTCGGTATCATCTTCGTGTCCTGGTATTTTTTCTCATTCTTATTTCCACATTCGTCACTTGAAAGAACTGTATGGATACCTGATTCACTTATTTTCTCACAACTTCCTATTTTTCTTTTCTCTTTCCCTATAATCCGCATAGGTCGATCATTGTCATGAAGCAAAGCTAGATTTTCAAGACAAGCCTCTTGAGATGAAATTTCCTCGATGGAGCAAAGTGAATACGAACTCCCCTCACTATTCTCGTGGGGCACACTACATAATGCAAGGTCCTCAAGAATCGCTCTAACTTTTCCTGATCTCATTTTCCTATGGATGGGAGTCGAGCTCTCCCCATCCTGACTTTGCCAATATTCTTCTGCCACCTGAGGGAGCTCCCTCCTAACCTTTACTACCTCTCTACATGTGCTTAAGGAAGATTTCTTGTGTTCCTCATCAATCGCCACACTCATTCTACTGCTTATTTGAGAATCTAGAAGACCTCTCAGTAGCTTCCGTGCTCTTGTTGGTGCTTGGTATTTTTGTTGCATTTTAATGTATTCATCAAACTTCATATCATTCCCGCTTGTTTCAGTAGTTATCGTAGAGTCATCATTCGTTGTCTCCCCGATGCTTTCATAAATTGTGCTTCCCTTCATACATTCCGATAAGCTCTTCATCTCCTGCACATTCGATCCCACATCAACATCATATTTCGCAACATTACTCCAAGTTGTATTTTGCAGAGGGAACTTATTTTCTTCCAGGAATACAATTTCTTCATCTTGTTCTCCATGTTTCTCATCATTCATGTTCATTCGCATTGTTCCTAGTTTTTTTACAAACCAATTGTTGATATACTCCCACCAAGGTTTCATTTTCGGCAGTGTATCCTCTTCTTGCACACTTTGCATAGTCTCCATCCTCTGCATATTCGGTAGACCCATATTCCATCCTCCTATACTTTCCATATCCAGCTCATATTCTACCTTTGCATTTGCACTTGCTTCATCCCACGAATCCCCACTTAACATTTCAACGCCTACACTTGCCGTCAAACACCTATACTCCCCACATTCCTCCTCCAACATGTTCAATCTTTCCACTGCAACAATGGTCTCCTCATTTATTTGTTCACTCTTTTCCATCACATTATGATCTCGTTGGCCATTCAAGCTTGGTATTTCAATATCCACATTGTCTTCATTCACTTCTTCTATGGTTCTTCTCCCACTCTGAAATATCAACTTGCTTTGCTTCATCTTCTTTTTCAATACTTCTTCTTGCGCATACATTTTTATTTTTTTCCCAATTGGGGTTTCCGGCACATTGACCCATTTTCGAATATCCTGTCGTGTTGTTTGTTCCACCATTTGTGCAACATCCATACTCAATTGTACTCTTTCCATCCAGCATCTCACATGATGGAGCTTCGATGATACGAAGTATTCTCTC
>Ga0209092_10000770_pt1 | contig 32130 bp, 27 predicted proteins | sample FraStrMetagenome_FD_187446 | JGI IMG/M metagenome (GOLD analysis project Ga0209092, IMG submission 187446) | Marine eukaryotic phytoplankton communities from Arctic Ocean - Fram Strait ARC3M Metagenome (SPAdes) (version 2) | ecosystem: Environmental > Aquatic > Marine > Oceanic | place: Fram...
TAGTTAACGAAGCTAGTCTTGATTTCGATATTGATGGTATTGCAACAATTAACTGGTCAGGTATGTCCTCAGAAATCGTTGACATGACTGGTAGCACTATTACTGCTTCTGGAGCATCTGCGCACCCTGCATTTGATGCAACTACTGCAGATAGCACCACTGTAGCAGTTGGAGATGTCTGGTTGGATACGAATGACTCACATCGTTTAAGTGTAGTTACCGCTGTACCGGGTTCAGGTGTTATTACTAATACCGGCGCTGTTTATGAAGGTGCTTCGCAGACAACTAACTTTATTCGTAACCGTTTAACTCAGCTTACTGTAACACCTACTACTCGTGATCCTGATTCTGATGGAGTCAACGAACTAGAGGCGAACTACTCTATTACTCTTACTGGTGGTAATATTACTATGAGTAACAACCTTACCTTTATTACTCCAGAAGAAATTGGTCTTGTAAATATTCCAATTGGCCACGTTACAGGAACTCGTTCAGTCTCAGGTTCTATGACCTGCTACTTGAGCAAGGACACTACTGCAACTAACCATTCTGCAGATCTTTGGGAAGATTTGAAGTCTATCACTAGCGTGGTAACTAACTCCTTCGGTCTTGTCTTTAAGATTGGTGGTATAACAGCAGGACAGCCTCGTTTAGAAGTTAATATGCCTACTTGTCACTTAGAGATTCCAACTCACTCTATTGAAGATGTAATCTCGGTTGAGACTGCGTTCAACGCATTACCGTCTACTATTGATGGAACTAACGAAGCTACTGTTATATACTATCCGAAGCAGTAAAATCGTTACCAGACCAAAAAAAGTTCTTGACAATTTTGGTCGATTAACATATAATATGTAGTATAAAAAGTAGGGGCTTTTCGGAGCCCCTCACTATATCTGGGATAATATATGGCAAATTACAGTTTTTTAAAGGAAGCAAAGGCTTATATAGTCTACGGAAGCACTAAGCTCCAACTAGATATGAGTTCTGTAAGCTTCAGTCAAACCTTTACAGAAGAGACTCGTACTGTAAGAACTCTGCACAACCAGAATAATCTATTTGAAGGATCTGTTATTAATACGGCAAATCCTGCAAACTTCGAGATGACAGTTAATCTACTTATCGAAGATGATTTAGAGATACTTTTTAATAGGTTATTAGATGTAGAATCTTTTGACCTTTATGTCACAACAGCTAGCGATGTATTTAAGTTACAGAATTGCGTTATAACAAATGGGACGATCAATATCGAGAGATTGCGACCTCTGAGTTTGAGCATATCTGGTGAAGCATCCAAGCTCCTAACCGGACAATCTTTGCCATCGAGTATGGTATTGAGAACTGCCGCGTCTTCTCGTACATACAATCTAGCTTCTGATCTATTTATACAGTTAGGCTCTACACAAATACATGACCACTTAGTGAGTGTGTCTATGGAATTACAGAATGAAATAGAGTGGATACCTTATAAGTTAGTACTAAATCCTGAAGGAACAAATTACCCTCTTCAGTACAACTTAAAAGGTAAAATACTGGCTGGAAACATAACAAGATATTTAAATGATAGTACTGAATCGGCGGCACAAAGCTATGCCACCGGCCAAAGTCTCAGGATTAAAGCAGGTACTAACATAGGCGGATTATTTAGAGGTATTGACTTGAACACTAATAATGTTACAACAACTACTCGAATAACAACAGGCTCAGTCTTTACTAAAAGTACAGATTGGAGAATGGTTCAAAACCCTACGTCTCTTGGAGACGTATTCACTTACATAACACAGTAAAAAAGGAAAAATGATGGATTTAAAAAACTTAATGGTAGACACCAAAGCAGTATGGGTAGACTTTCCAGGTCTCCCTGGATTTTCTGTTGAAGTAGCAAACTTATCAAGAAAAGAATTAAATGGCTTAAGAAAACGTTGCACCGGACAAAAGTTTGATAGAAAGACAAGAGCAGTAACAGAAAGCTTAGATGAAGATAAGTTCGTAATAGAGTTTACTTTAGCTACTGTTAAAAACTGGAAAGGTTTAACACTCGAAAACTTATCAGCATTGTTACTTATTGACACTAAAGGGCAAGACTTGTCAAAAGAGCTAGAGTATAATATAGAAAACGCTGAAACTTTAGTATCCTCTTCAACTGAATTCGATACATGGCTCAATGAGGTAGTCTTTGATTTAGATAACTTTCGTGCAAAGCCAGAAGAGCCAGTCACTAGAAAGACTGGAGAGGATGTACAAGAATCTTGATACTGGAATGACACGTAACAAGTATCTTGATATGTGTGAACAGTTAGAGCAAGAGCCAAAAAGTAATGAGATTCCTCCCGATTGGGAGGATTTTCCTGAAATAATACGAGACGCAATAAATACGTTTAACCAATTAGGGGATAGAGTTTTTCCAGAAATTGGATATGTAGGCAAAGATTACGCTAATGTGCAATACTATATAGAAGTATATCGCATTGAAGATATAGAGTTTTTCCTAGAAATACTTTCTTGGCTAGACTCAAGAGCTATCAAAAAATCCTCGGAAGACTTGAAGAGGCAGTATGATAAGCTAAAGAGAAAATAAATTGTCTAATACAGTAACCCTGACGGTAAAAATTAATGATAATGGCGATCTTCAGTTACTGAGCAGTAATGCCGAGAAAGCAGCAAAGTCTACCGAAAAACTCTCCATAGCTACTGATAAAGCTAAAAAGTCTGCCGCTGGGCAAACAAAACAAAACAAAGGTGTAGCTGGCGCTACATCAAACTCCACAAAAGCCTTTTCGAAGATGACCACGGGTATTACCAGTGGTCTCGTTCCTGCGTACGCAGTATTAGCAGCAAACATTTTTGCACTTACTGCTGCTTTTGGAGCACTACGTCGAGCTTCTGCCTTTGAACAACTAGAGCAAGGTTTGATAAGAGTAGGTAACGCAGCAGGTGCTAACCTGCCTTATGTAGCTAACCAAATTCGTGATATTACAGGTGCTGCAGTCTCAATGGAGGCCGCGATGAGTTCTACAGCTTTGGCCGTTAGCTCCGGATTTTCTTCGACTCAGTTAGCAGCATTAACTAAAGTTGCAAAAGGCGCTTCTCAAGCTCTTGGCAGAGATATGGAAGATGCCCTTACTCGACTGGTAAAAGGTACAGCCAAACTAGAGCCTGAAATTTTAGATGAATTAGGTATTATGGTACGTCTTGATGATGCTGTTCGTACATACGCAGCAAGCATTGGTAAAAGCGATGACCAGCTTACTCAGTTTGAAAGACGACAAGCTTTTCTTAACGCTACTATTGAGCAAGGCGTGAAAAAGTTTGGAGATATAGCAGAAGCTATTGAACCAAACTCATATGACCAGCTTGCTGCCGCTTTTGCAGATCTTACCAAGCAAGGTTTAATTATTGTTAATAACGTGCTAGGCCCTTTAATAAACTTTTTAGCATCCACTCCGACAGCACTAGCAGGTGCTATGCTTCTCTTTGGATCAACTATTCTTAGTACTGTTTTACCTGCCTTAGATGGGGTAATTGTACGTCAACGAAAAGTTGCTTCTATTATGTCGAAAGAAATGAAAATAGCAGCAATTAAAGGAACCAGTGCTTTTACAGAGGCTGCTGCTAAAATTACTAAGCTTCAGTTTGCACCCCCAAGTGTCAAAGCCTTAGAGAAAGAACTATTAAAAGGGTCTGTTCGAGGTAAGGAGTTAAATGCTGTTTTACGTAATATTGCTAAGTCAGAAAAATTACGTTCCATAGCTATCAAAACTGCAGCTCCTGAAATACTAGCTGCTAAACAAGCAGAGTTATTAAGTGTACAACAACTGCATGCTCAGGTACTTGCCCTACAAAAGTTAGAAACAGCGCGAGGCTTAACTAGCGTAGCCGCAGAAAGAGCAATTACAACTAGTAGACTAGCTAGTGGTCAAGCAGCAGCTCTTTCTATGATGTCAGGTGCAGGAGCGTTTAAAGGCTTCGGAATTGCTTTAGCAAGTATTGGTAAAGGCGCTAAACACGTCCTAAAAGTCGCAGGCAACTTAGGCAAGTTAGCTGCTGGAGCTACTCTTGCAAAAAACGCAGTATCTTTACTCGGACGAGCTTTTTTAAATGCTATACCAGGTATTGGACAGGTTTTGTTTTTTGGGTCTTTATTATATCCTATGTTTAAAGGGCTGTTTGGAGGAAAAGATGAACTTACAAAAGAAATAAACGCTATAACAGAGTCTTTCGAAAGTTTTGGACGAATAGGTGAGCAACTCAAAGAAACTCTAGAGGGAGATAACACAGCCGCAGAAAACTTTGTATCAACTCTTAAAGTACAGGTAGGAGTACTAAACCAGATTAAAGATGGGTATGCTCGATACGGTGCAGCTGTAAAAAGCGCCCGACTAGAAACCTTAATAGAGACTCAACGTGATGTAACGCGCCAACAAAAAGAACTAGCAGAAGCAACAGAAAAAGCAAACAAATCTACTAGCCAATTTGCACTAGTGGGCCTTATACCTCTACAGCAGACTCTCCAAAAGACTAAAGATAAGGTTTTAGAACTACGAGCTGGTTTAAATGCTATAGACAAAGATGCTGCTGAAATAATTACACAAACCGCTATTGACAATATTAAAAGTAGCCCTACTTTATTAGAAAAGATGGGAAGCAAGTTAGTAGGACTAGAGAAGCTCTTGGCGGATGTTGGATCAGAAACTATAGAAACCGGACAAGCATTTTCAGACGCCTTAGATCTTATTATAGGCCAGGACGCTTCTGCTCTAGCTTCTATTGAGTCTGCAAAAACTGCAATGGGGGACTTTCAATCTGATGTAAATAAACTAGCAAGTAAGGTATCTTCTCCTTTTGATGCAGTTATTGACTCTTCTCAAAAGTTAGCAAATGAATTTATGCAAGCAGGTAAGGCAGGTGGAGTAGGGTTTCAAGCATTTAAAGACAATGCAGAAGGCCTTCAGGAAACTGTAGATAGAACTAGAAAAATACTAAACGTGCCTATGGCGATAAGCGATGCAGGAACTATTAATGTCCTTAGCAAGAAGTTAGCTAAAAATAGAGATATCATCATTACAACTGCAGCAACAGTTAAAAAGCAAGGCATTGCCCAAAAGAAATTAAACTCTATATCAGCTAAGAACCCTATAGTAATGCAGAGAGCCTTGGAACTAGGAGAGTCGATTCTTGATATTAAACAAAAAGCTATTACTGCAGAGCTAGAAAATTACACACTTCTTGGAACAACCGCAGAAAACTCCGAAAGAATCAAAGTACTAAACGCAGAAACAAATGCAATCTTAGCAGAAAGACTAATAAAAGGAGAAAAGCAAGCCAACATAGATCTTGCTTCTGCTAACCAAGCTAAAAGACTGAATGATATTGTTAAAGGTACTTTTGCGGATAAGAAAGCTATTTTTGCTATAGACCAAAAAATGGCTAAGAATGCCCTACTTAGGGACGCCGCTACCACAGGTAAAGATATTACTGCTCAGTCCGAATTAAAGTTTTTTAACGATATGAAGCCAAAACGTGAAAAAATGATAGCAGACGAGAAGTCAGCTAGGTTAGCCACTCTTGATATTGAGTATAATCTACTAGATGCTCAGCTACGTTTAGAGAAAATAAAAGCATCAAGAGCGGGTGCAACAGCAGATGAGTTAGCAGTATTTACAGAAATTGCAACTCTTTACAGCCAAGGTAAGGATATGGCCTCAGATTTAATTGGTAAGCAAGCAACTGGCGCAACAGATGATTTAACTACAGAAGGTCTGCAAGCTCAAAGAACCGCTCTAAACGATAGCAGAAGTAATAGTGGAACAATGCTAGAACGAATAAACGCCGCTACGGGAGAGGGAGGCGCTTTTAACGCCGGCACTGAGATAGACACTATGGGAGATAAAGTAGCTTCCGCAGTAAATGCTATGCAGCCGATGATGGATCTTATGGGACCTGAAGGAGCTCTTATATCTTCAGTAGCACAAGGGGCTGTTGCAATTACTGATGCTTGGAGCAATGCTTTCAAAACCATGGGGAAAGATGGAGAAATGAGTATGGCAGCAGCTATGGAAGCAGCTTCCGCAACTCTCGGTGCAATCGGAGGAATGCTAGCTCAATCTAGTGCAGACCGTATCTCTGGTGTAGATGCTGAAATCGCGGCCGAGCAAAAAAGAGACGGAAACTCTGCCGCCAGTGTTGCAAAGATTAAAAAGCTTGAAGCTAAAAAAGAGGCTATGAAAAAGAAGGCTTTTGAAACAGACAAAAAAGTAAAAATGGCTCAAACAGTTATGAATACGGCTGCCGGTATTATGGAGTTTATGTCTAAAGGTGATATTGGAATGGCTGTTGCCACAGGTATCATGGGAGCTATTCAGTTAGCTACTATTGCTAGTACTAGTTATAAAGGAGGAAGTTCTTCAGCACCTTCGGCTTCAATGCCTTCTCAAGTTGCGGTAGGATCTCGAAGCGCCTCTGTTGATCTAGCAAGGGGTAACAATGCTGGAGGTGAGCAGGCTTACATGAGAGGAGAGCAAGGTACAGGCTCTAGTATGACAAACTTTAGGCCCGCCTTTACAGGTGCTAAGTATAGAGCTTCTGGAGGAGAAACTGCAGGCTTTATGGTAGGAGAGCAGGGGCCGGAAATGTTTATTCCTGATCGTGCCGGAAGAATCGCACCAGCAGGTGAAACGGCTAATATGAATAATGCTCCTACACATATAAACTTCGCCATCAGTGCCGTAGACTCGCAAGGTGTCGAAGAATTACTAATAAATCAAAAGGGTAACATAATTAAAATGATACGAGAGGCAGCGAACGAGCATGGAGAATTCTTCCTTGAAGCCGTTCAGGAGAAGACTTACTAATGACTGACTTTACTACTTATAGTAACATACTACCTGACCCTAATAATCCTATTGGAAACGCTGGTCAGGGCGGTGTAAATCAAACAACTGCGGGGTTGGGCTACTCTTCTGTGTCTCTAACTTCGGAGCATAAAATTCTAAATTCTCGTACTAATTCAGGAAGACTAGTAAGCAGAGAGCTTTCTGGTCATCAATGGAAAATATCAATAGGCTACAACCCTATGCTTCGTGATGACTTTGAACGCATTAATGCTTTCTTGGTACAGAAGAGAGGGTCTATGACGCCTTTCTTTGTGTCTCTTCCTCAGTATAAAGCCCCACAAGATAGTACTTTCGCTACCTTTGTTGCTAGCAATACTTTTACAAACTCAGCTACAGGAGCAGCTGGTACAACTAATTTATTAATTAGCCATAGCTCGTACTCTTCATCAAACGGTGTTGTAAAGCCGGGCGATATTTTTACTATAACGGACGATACGAATAGTAACCATAAAAAAGCTTACCAAGTAACTCGAGTTGAAAAGACAGACGAAAGCTTAACCGGCGCACCAGCTATTGCAAGTACTGCTTTGTTGATACATTTTAACCCGCCTCTACAAAGAGCTGTAGCTGCAAATAAGAATATAAACTTTAACAACCCCTTATTCCGTGTAACCATGGCAGGCGATGCAACTGAATATGAACTAAACACAAATAATTTATATAGCTTCTCTTTGAAGCTAGAAGAGGTCCAAGCATAATGACAATAAGAACACTTAGCACAAATTCAACAAACCAAACTAACCTTGTAAACTCCTTGATGGACTATGAGCCTTTTATAGTTGCACATCTTGTAAAATTTGAAAGACCTCAAAGTGTTGCTCAGTATGGCGGCAAGGTTCAAGGGTTGGCTACTGACTTTACTTATATTAGTGATGCACAGTATGATATTAGCTTTGACGATGGTGGAAAAACCGTAAGCGGGGTAGCTATAGGCCCTCAGCTTTATCGTGCAAATAAAGTTCTGAAACTAGGGGTAATTAATGAAAGTATACAGGCCAAGGCATCTAATCTAAGTTTAACACTTGACTCCTCGACTTTAGGTACTAGCGAGAATATTAGTGCAAGTTTTACTAGTACTCATATGACTACTAATGTTGATCTAGCTTCTGCAGGGTTTAGAGAAGGTGACAAAGTACTTTTAACAGGTGCTGGAAACAGTAATAATAACAAATACTTACGAATAGATACTTTTAGCGGAGAAGGAAAAATAGTAGCTTTCACAGAAATTGATTCTATTACTTCTAACTCTTCTTTACAAACTTATGTTATCTCTTCTGCCTCTGAAGAGATAAACTCTCTTATTACGGATAAAACATCAACGTCTTATACTAGTTATATTAATAGAGATGTACTAATCTATAGAGTACATATTAATCCAGATACGAGAGCCATTATAGGCGAGCCTTATATATATTTTAAAGGCATCATTGGTTCCGCTGATATCAGTGAAAAACTAGATTCTTCTACTATAACGTGGAAACTTGCTAGTCACTGGGGAGACTTTATACGCGTACAAGGGCGGTTGACAGACGATGCAACTCATCGTGCCTTGCAAGCAGCGGGAACCCCTGATTTAAGTGCTGTTATTCGTCCAGAATATGCTACAGATTTAGGATTTTTACACGCTAATACCGCTTTGAATTTGATGGCAACGTATAACACCACAGAGATAAGCTACAAGCAAGTAGACATAAACGGTGGTTGGTTTGGAGGTAAACGCCTACGAGAGGTAGAAACAATAGTTCCTCGAACAACTGACCTACAGTTTAATATTCAAGCTAAGATGCTCCCTGTAGTTTACGGCGTCCGTAAAATTGACTCTTTTCCTATATTTGTAGACACTCATAAAGATACGTCTGCAGAAATTTACAGAGTTGACGCACTATGCGAAGGTAAAATTGCAGGTATTCTAGATATACATATAGAAGACAATAGCACTATTTGTACTGATCTACCTGATTTTGATTTGCGTAACACAGCTGGAGCAAACTATGACAGCGAAAGTGTAGAAGTAGCATGTTACGGCAGAGCTGATCGCGGAGACACTATGTCTCACTATAGCGCAAGAGCGGGAGCTGGTACAAGGCAAAGACAATATGATTATAATGAACGTTATGGAGAATATGCATACTACTACGGTACTCAGTATCAAACAATAGGCACAGGTACTAACAACCCTGCCTCCGGCTTAGCTACAGGTATACTTCATGGAGGTACTCATACGATTACTTCGCCTCTATCTGCGTCTTTCTCTTTCTATCAGGGTAAGCCCTATCAAAAAGCAGACAATACTTTAGTGAACCTAGCTTCTGCTAATAACTTTAAGTTACAGAACGACTACTATACGGGTAGATCCACCTATTGGGGTGCAAATCATAAACTATTAGATACTGCTTATTGTGTAGGTAAGTATACAATTGCAGAAGGTGAGACAAGTTTACCGGATTTAAAATTCATTGTACGTGGAAGAGATCCCGAGTGTTATAACTATGATGGTAGTTATAGAGCTACTGGAACAGGCGCGGGTGCAGGAAATGCGTTACCAAGTGTTTTTGTTCTTGGAGCCGATGTTACTCTACATAGAACAGACAATGACGTTGCTATCGGTGGAACAGTACAGATTATTGATAAATGGTCAACGTTTGATTCTGATGGTGTAGCTGATCATAGATTTAGATGGTCTGTACCTCCTGCTTTAGGTAATATAACTGCTTTTTATATGAAAAGCGGGAGTAGTGAGTGGCACATGCAGACATGGGACCATGTAGAAAACTCAGGAACAGTTCCAGCAGAAGCCTATGTTACTATAGCTTCTACTACCGCAGGTACTGCAGCAGGTAGAAAAGTAACAATAAACACACCTAGTGCAGGACTCGCTTGGCTTCTTGCACAAGAAGACCTTGGACTTTCTCCTTATATAGGGGAGTTTGGAGAAGACTTTGCAAGTACTTTTAGAGACTATACTCCTGCTTCTGCTTCTGTAATTGATAACGTAGCAGGGCTCGCTGATACGGTAACTGCCGGAGACAGGCTCTATGTTAAAGACGGTATTATTCTTGCAAGTGGTGCTAGCTCGACAAATGGATATTATGTAGGTAATACTATTACAGTTACAGATATATCTGGAGCTTTAGTATATACTCAAGTTCGGAAAATCACAGGATATGATGGAGCTACTAGAACAGCTACTGTAGATGCTGTCTGGGACTATTCAAATATACCGAATACCTCCACTAAGTATGTTATAGGATCTATAGGAGACAAACGTGTAACTATTAATCCTGCTATGCAACTACTAGACTATATGACTAATGATCGCTATGGAAAAGGGCTTGATATTGATAATGATATTGATTTACCTGCTTGGATAGCATCAGCAGAAGACTGTGACTCTAGATCCGCTGTAAGTATAGTGCTGCCTTCAGCTACTTCAATTGCCGAGGGTCAGAAGTGGAGATACCCTGCTACAGGTGTTCTTCAATGGCAAGGTACCGTATCATCTGTAGTAGCTCGAGGAAGCTATAAAGAAGTTACTTTTGAGGACTGTATTGGTAAATTAGGTAATAAATGGAATGATTGGAAAACTTTTGCAGCAGGAGAACTATACTGGTACAAAGGCGTAGCTTATAACAAAAATAGTTCGGCAGGTACAATTAGTACAAAACCAACTGGTACTTCAGGTACAAGTGCAGTTACCGTAACAATTAAAAAGGTGACTGACTCAACTACTGCAAATGTTGATACTTCTTTAGTATCTGCAAATGGTAACCCCATAGTTAAAGCATGGTCTCCTTCTAGTGAAAATTATGATGCATCAGGTTATAGCTTATATGACTCAGACGATGTTAAATACTGGAGATATGTAGGCTGGGACGATTCAGTACAAAGAGCTGTTACTAGACACCAAACTAATCAAGTAGTAAATACTACTAATCCATTATTTGATAATATTAATAGAATGTTATCGCAGTTTAATGGTATTCTTCGGTATTCAGGAGGTAAGTACCAGCTAGCTATTAAAGGTAAGAAGCCTACATCTGTAAATATAGCGGAGCAAATATCTAATGATGATATAATTGGTACTATTAAATTATCTGACAAAGGACTAAAGAATAGTAAAAACTTTGTATCAACTTCTATAGTAGACCCACAGAATAAATTCGAAGGAAGAAGCGTATCTTTCTTTAATTCAGAGTATCTTAAGGAAGACAAAGGCATTCAGAAGAAAGGATCCTTCAGCCTTCCAGGTGTAACTAATTATCATAATGCTAGGTTTAATATCAAGCAGTATCTTGACGAGTCTCGCTACGGACTAGAAATACAATTTAGAATGGCTCCTCGAGGTCTTCTACTATTAGCAGGATCTATCATAGAGCTTACTTATCCTCGTTTTGGCTATACTGCCAAAGAGTTTAGAATAACAAATCTCAACTTTACAAAAGACGGACTAGTCGATGTTACGGCAGATGAGCACAATGACAGTGCTTATGTAGTTGAACCAGAGACAAGCGGAGCACTGGGTCTTGTATCTGATGTAGGTTCTGGAGGCAACACACCTGCACCGAGTACATACAAACCAGGCAGACCGAGTCGCTTAGTATGTACACAAAACGAGCAAAGCGCCGTCAGCCTTACCTGGACAAATACTGCTCCTTTTACAGTGGGCATTCATCTTACAGAAATTTACAGAAGCAGTGTAAATAACTTTGCAGATAGTGTAGCAGCAGGCTCTTTTGTAGTAGGAACCAAGTACCGAATAGCGACTCTTGGTAGCACTACACAAGCACAGTGGAATACAGTGGCTGCTTCTACTAACGAAGTATATAAAGTTGGAGATACCTTTACAGCCGCTGCTGTTGGTACAGGTAGTGGAACTGTGACTCGTACATTACTTGTAGGAACTTCTGATAGCGATGGGTATATTGATCCTATTACTACAGGGACAGGTTCACAGGAGCGCTACTACTGGATACGTTATATTACTAGAGTGCCCGTACTGAATAGAAGTGGTGCTCAGTTTAGAAACGTAGCTTCTCCGTATTTCCCTAATAGTAATGATAGCGGTTTTGGAGCAGGGCAAGGTATTGGAGGTATTGGAGCTGCTAATAATGCTGTAAGAAGTATTAAATTAAGTTTTGGAACTACTAACACTTTTGTCTACGAAACAGACGGTACAGGTATAGAAGCGGGCTACCCTAACTCTACAACTCTTACTGCTACTGCTACAAATATTGTGGGTACCGATACTTACGTCTGGAAAAAGACTTCAAAAACTGGTACAGTATCTGTAATAAGCGGAGCAACAGGACTTTCTTATACTTATATACCACCAAATGCGTTTACAGATATTCCTGAAACAATTTCAGTACATCTAACAGATACTGTGGGGTCTGATATTTATGAGGCTCTTGACGCCGTAAGTTTTAGTGGAACAAGAGTTGTTATTGATGGAACCTCCCCTTCCCCTACTAGCAGAGCTGATTTAAGTAATGATAATCATACTATTCCTGCAGACTTTAATGGGGCAAATGGAACCTATACAGGTGCCTCTACTACTCTCACTATACTTGAAGGTACCACAGATGTAACTAGTAGCTGGAGTATCTCTACAGCAGCATCTTCAGGAACAACAATTTCAGGTGCAGGTACTGCAAGTGTTGCTGTAACAGCTATGAATAATTCTACTACTTCGGGTACAGTAACTTTTACAGCTACTAGAAGCGGGTATGCTAACCTCACAGCCGTGTTTAGTGTTACAAAACAAAACGCTGCTACACCTGGCACCTCACCAATAGTGTATAGAATAGGTGGAGCAACAGGAGCTGTAAATCAGGATACTTCGGGTACTTTTACTCCTGCTAACTTTACTGCAAATGCTCAGAAAATTGACGGTAACTCTACTCCAGTAGCTCTTACTTCGGGAGGTACTCTTAAGGTATACCGAAACGGCTCTGGCACCGCTGTTGCAAGCTCTACTAACGGTACTATAACATGGCCAGTTACTTCGGGTACTACAACTATTCGAGTAACCTTAGAAGTATCAAATACTGTAGTTGACGAAGAAACAATACCGATAGTTTCCGATGGTGTGCCTGGAAGTGACGGTATAGGTGTTGATATTATATTTAAAAGAGCTGCAAGTGCAAGCGCCCCCACTGCTAGCGCCTCCGCAAACAATAGCTTAGGGTGGTATGATACAGTCAGCTCAGTAGTAGGTACAGGAAAATTATGGGCTAGTAAGGGCGTGCAAAACGCCGCAGGACTTTTTGTATGGACAACCCCTTATGAAGTAGAGGGAGAGGTGGCAAGAGAAGTTTACATATACAGACGTAATAATGCTACATCTACAGCACCTGCTTTACCTACTTCAGGTAATTTAGGTTCTTATAACTTTGCTACAAACTCCCTTTCAGGAGTTTCTCCTTGGTCTACACAGCCTCTGAGCCTTACACTAGATGAGGATAGAGTATGGGTATATGTAGCAACAGTTTCTGGGCACGCAAGTGAGACAGTTAATATTCCTTATACAGCTTGGACAGGAGGAGCACTATACGCTCAACGAGAAGATGGAGACGACGCTGATACTGTAGACTTTTACTTTAAAAGAATAGTCGCAGGCGGTAGTCTAGCTAATCCAGGTAGCGCAGCGACCTCGAATGGGTGGAATACAAATGCCTCCACTTTTGCAGGCCTATCAGGTATTTTATATGCTATTAAAGGTACTTTATCTGGCACTACTTGGAGTTGGGGTGCTCCATATGCAATAGAGACCTCTCTCGTAAGAGAGATAGCAGTATATAGAAGAAATTCAACTGCTTTTACCGACAATGGTACATTTAGATTCGCTGCACCTAACCATGCAACCACTGCACTCCGAACCGATCTTTTAACGGCTCCTACTAGTTGGTCTACTATACCTCTTAATACTCAAATAGATGGAGATATTGTCTATAAAAGCATTTGTCTTGTTACAGGCGAGCCAGGTCAGACAGTTACACCCTCATGGGGCTCGCCTAAGATATACACTGAACGAAATGATGGAGGCAGCGTAAACATTGCTTTTAAGAGAAGTACTACGGTTCCTACTACTAATCCTGGTACAAGCCCTACTTATCCCTCGAGCTCAAATGGATGGTATGACAACCCTGCAGCTGCCACGGGGACAGATCCTTTATATGCAATTAAAGGTAATTTATCGGGTACTACATGGAGCTGGGGAGGTCCTTATAGAGTAGATGGACAATCAGCAGCAGAAATATACTTCTATTCAGATATTGCAAACCCTGCAGGTACTGCCCCTAGTTTTACAGCCCCTACTTATAACTTTACCACTAACGCAGCGGTAAGTGTGCCTAGTGGCTGGAACACGAGTCCTCCAAGTCTTGTAAACAACGGAGACACTGTATACGTTGTAGTAGTACTATATGCAGGATCACCTTCTGATACAGCAGCGAGTGCACAAAACACTAGCGCTGTATCAGTATATGCTCAGAAAACTGATGGTGATGATGGAGAAGGTAACATAGTTGCCCAATTAAGTAATCCAAATGTCATTATCACAGCAAATAATGATGGTACTGTACCTTCAGGAAACTTCCTAGGAAGTGGCACTGACTTGCAATTATTTGAAGGCACTACTCCCATAAGGTATGCTAACTCAGGAACTACAGCTGGAACATTTGCGGTAGGCGCGAGCGGGAACGGAAGCGTTGTATCTAGCTCTGGTATAACTAGAGGCGCTGGTACCCAAGTTGGGACTTCCTCTACTTACTTTCTTAGGTTAGCAGACGCTAGTGCTATGACTACTGATACTGGTACTATCACTTTTAATATAGTGGGTAAAAAGCTAGATGGGACGGCGTTCGCTCCTTTCAGTATAGTACAGAGTTTCTCTAAATCTAAGACGGGCGACACTGTAGATACTGTAGACTTTTACTTTAAAAGAATAGTTGCGGGAGGTTCGACGGCAGCTCCAGGCTCAGGAGCAAATGCAAACGGGACACCGTCGACCTTGAATGGGTGGTACACCAACCCTGCAAGTGTTTCCTCAGGTGCTGGAGTTATATACACTATTAAAGGTACTTTTAATGGTACTACTTGGAGTTGGGGTACCCCCATTCCACTACAAGGTTCTCTAGTACGAGAGTTATCTGTATTCGCACGACAAGTCGCGGGCGCTGGCGTGCCTGGGTTTGTAGCTAGTCCGAGTCTTCAGAGGTATGGAAGCTTTACTTTTGCTATTCCAAGTGGAGCAGCAGAAAGCTTTACAACGCCTGTAGGCTGGGATAAAACCCCTCAGACTCTTGCGGCGGACGGTGATATTATATGGGAAAGTAGGGTTGTTGTTTCTGGAGAGCCTGGACAAACAGTACAACCTGCAGGATACGCCGCTTTAACTAAATATGCTCAACGAACTGATGGCACCCCCTCTACTGTTCCAGGTCCCAGTGGCCTTCGTACTATTCAAGGGTACTTATATTATGAAAAAAGTACAAACCTTACCGTCTTGCCACTTGCTCCAACCTTTACAACCTATACTATTGCTAGCGGGGATATTAATGGAGGCAGTGGCGCAAATGAAGTTCTAGGTTTAAGCGATCCTTCAACAGTTAATAAATGGACAAACGAACCTCGTACACAAGATCCTACAAGTCCTAATAAGCACTATACAATAAGATACTATGGGACAGAAGCGGCGGCGAACTCAACGACGATTACTGTAACTTATAGTAGTGTTGTTACTTATACGAATTTTGACGGAGTTGTCACTTTTAGTAATGGAACTTTTTCAAGTGGGGGCACTAGTATTAATGGAACTACGGCGGCTACTACTATTGATGGGGGAAACATCACTACAGGTACTATAAATGCACAACAACTAGCAATTTCGAATAATAGTGCCGGCAGTGCAGGTATTTTTATGGACAGTACTAATAATAGAATAGACATACGAGATGGTTCAGCATTACGAGTACGCATCGGACAACTTTAATGAGTACCATGAAAAAAATATATCTTGACATAACACCCCAAGTTAGCTATAATTCTGTAATGGAGAAATGAAATGACAGCAGCCGTATACAACCTAGTTATTGACCAAGGTTCCGACTTTGCAATAGACTTAACAATCAAAGAGCTAGGATCTGCTAAAGATCTAAGCGGCTATTCTGCACGTGCTCAAATGCGGTCTACTAGGACTGCTTCTAGTGTTACCGCTACTTTTGACTGTACAGTATTAAACCCTGTTACAAATGGAGTAGTAAAAATGTCGTTGTCAAACAGTGTTTCTTCAGCTCTTGCTGCCGGTAGGTATTTCTATGATTTAGAAATACACACCGCAAATAATGCCGTAGTTCGCAGACTAATTCAAGGAGAGGTTACTCTCAACCCCGAAGTAACAAGATAATGTCTATTACCAACCCCACAATAGTAACTGTCAGCGAGTCAATAACAGACATAACAGTTACCGGACAAGAAACTATAGCGGTTGATATTACTCAGTCAGATGTAAACGTAGAAGTAAACAACTTCGTACTTCCTAGCCAGTCCCAAGATGCGCAAAATACAGTAGTAGCTCCTTATGGAACTATTACTGCTACAAATGTGCAAGATGCGTTAAAACAACTTGCCGACCAAGATTTTAGATCCACAAGTACGCCTACAGGAACAAATGTTTCAGAGGGTGACACGTGGTATGATACCGATGATAATATAATGAAAGTATATCGCGAAGTGAGCACCGGTGTATTTGCATGGACTAATTTAGTTGTTGCAGATACGGACGATTTACTTGATGCAGGAGCCTTTTAAGGCTGACCGGAGACCCCAATGGCTCAAACAATTTTAATCAAAAGAAGTACTAGTACCGCTATTCCCACAGCATTATCGAATGGTGAGTTAGCATATTCAGCACAGAGTAATAAGCTATTTATAGGACGTCCTGGAGGCGGTTCCGGAGACATTGACGCGATTGGTGGTAAGTATTATACTGATATTATTACTGGAGCAACTGACGCAAACACAGCCAGTAAGCTGGTATTGCGAGATGGCTCAGGAAACTTCTCCGCAGGAACAATTACAGCGACCTTAACAGGTACTGCTAGTGATATTTCAAACCATAATACGAATGCATTAAGTGAAGGTTCAACTAACTTATACTTCACAGATGCTAGAGCCGATGCCCGTATAGCCGCAGCTTCTACTAGTGACCTATCAGAAGGCACTAATTTATACTATACAGATGCGAGGGTGTCTACTAGAGCAGACACAATATTAAACCATTCTAACCACGGTAATATTACAGTATCTAAGGTAGGAAACGAGCTACGCTTCTCAGCAGCATCACAGTATGGAGACAGCGATGTACAATCATACTTATCGGGAGGCACCGGAGTAACTCTTAGTTCTGGTGGCGAGTTTAGTATCGGTCAGGCAGTTGCCACAACTGATAACGTAACATTCAATAACGTTACTGTAGACGGTACTTTATCTTCTGACGATATTACAGCCGCAACAATGACAGCATCTGGACACGTAGTTGTTCAGGGCAATCTTACTGTAAACGGCACAACTACTACTGTTAACTCGAATACTGTTGCCATTGGCGACTCTATTATGGTACTCAACAATGACGAAACAGGCACTCCTTCTGAGAATGCAGGCTTTGAAGTTGAACGAGGAACTGCTACTAACGTTTCTGTACTTTGGAACGAAGGTACAGACTACTGGCAGATTAATGATGGCAGTACTACTTCGAAGATAATGACAGCAGGCAATTTCGCAGCTTCCTTCACAGGCATACTTGACGGCGGCACATTCTAAAAATAACTATAAATCTCTAGCGTATATACGCAAGTTTTAGGGGAGCCACATGGCACAAACGATCAAATTAAAACGTTCTGCAACGCAGGGCGCTATACCGTCTACTTCTTCACTGTCGTTAGGCGAAGTTGCTATCAATACATATGATGGCAAGATGTACATCAAGAAAAATGATGGGTCAGATTCTGTAGTTGAAATAGGGGGTAGTAGTGGAGCTGCTGCTGCTACGGGTATATGGAAAGAGTATCTGTATACTGCTACTGCTAATCAAACTGCATTTACAGGAGCCGACGACAACGGAGTACCCCTTACTTTTACTGCAGGACAAATTCAAGTATTTTTCAACGGTGTTCTTTTAGAACCTACGACAGACTACACTACTGCAAGTAATACAGTTACTCTTGTGTCAGGTGCTGCTGTTGGAGATATTATCCAGGTCGCATCAGCGAGTGTTGTTTTAGGTACTGGAGATATTCTTACAGACGTCTTTACAGGTGATGGGTCCACTGTAGCTTTTACTCTTTCTACCGCTCCTGGCGTAGAAAGCAATACTCTGATTTTTATAGATGGTGTATACCAGAGTAAAACTGGATATAGCATATCGAACACTACATTAACTTTTAGTGGCGCGCCAGCGAACGGAGCCGAAATAGAAGCATCTATTGGCTCTAGAGAAGTTTCTTATCCAGATACAACAGCAATAAATCTCAGCGGGGATTTATCGGCCGTAAACGGATCTTACTCAGGCACCCTTACAGTAGGGTCTTTGGATATTGCAAGTACAGGAGCGCTTCAAAGCCCTGTAGGTACAACAGCTCAAAGACCCTCCTCCCCCGCAGCAGGACACTTCCGTTTAAACACTACAACGGGTAAATTTGAAGGCTACTCTACACAATGGAGCGAGCTGGGTGCAACTTCAACAGTCGAAGCATTAGAAGACGAAGTGATACTTAATTTAGGAGTAATTTAAATGCCAGTACAAAATACCAACTTTAATACGCTGATTACAGCGATCGATACAAAAGGACAAGCTCTAGCTGCTGCTGCGACCTCGGCAAAAGATCTTGTCTTTTTAGGCAAAACACTTGAGGCGCTCAATGTTACAGCTACAGTCTCAGATATTATTGGACAAGGGGACACACAAGTAGGTCTTGTAACTACACAAGGTACTACACAAGTAGGTCTTGTAACTACTGCGGGTACTACGCAGTTAGGTCTTGTAAACACTGCAGGCACTAACCAAGTTGCTTCTATTAACTCTGCCGCAGCTACGTTTAGTACTCACCCTCAAGGTACCACTACAAGCACAAGTAAAACTCTCGTAGCTAATGAGTTTGTACTTGTAGACACAGCGACTCAAACAATGACTCTTCCTGCAGGCGTAGCAGGGCAGTCTGTAGTTTATATTGCTGTAGGCAATTTTGTAGATACAGTTGTCGCTCCGAATGGTTCCGAAAAGATTATGGGCTTAGCTCAGTCAATGACGATCGATAAAGCCAATACCACAATCACACTTATGTACCACTCAGCCACTCATGGCTGGCGTGCATTTTAATTAGGAGAAATAAATGAGTAATTTAACAGATTTTTTTGGAAAAGGCGGGCCAAGGGTACCAGGAAAAGCCGCACACTCGCAGCCTGCTTTTGTAGTAATGGGGAGTAACTCTAGTAGCTATTTAAAAGCTATTGTTTATGATCACTCTTTAAAGTCGCTTGGAACTTTCGAATCCCGTATGACAAATAACAGTGAGTTTGGTAGCTCAGGTAATTGGAACTATAACACTAATCCGAGTGGCGAATATTCCAATAATAACGGGCACGGTATCTCTAAAAATGGTTATTTAGGTAATACAATAGGCTATACAACAAAAGAAACCTTTGAGCAAATGACGAGCTATGATAGAGGCATAAATCCCGCGAGGGAGACACATTACGATTACGGTGGCGTACCAACTGCAATGGTAGGAACAAATCCTGGCATAAAGCAAAACTATGCTATAGGTACTTCTCACATCCTAGGCGTAGGTACCGCGGCTTTCATAAGATCTTGCCCCCGGAGTAATCGACGTATTATGAGAAACTTTGATGGTCAAAATATCGGAGGCGCGATTGGCAATGAAAATGATCTGGTTTACGTGCAAACCGTAGGCATGTTAACCTCTGGATATCGTTTAGCCGCAGGAGGCTTTAGTTATAATCAAAATTCAGGCAATGCTGTTATTATTGAACGCGACAATTCCAGCACCAACACCGAATGGCGTCCTGTCCTCATAAAAAACTTTCCAGACCCTGCAAAATATGTATCTGATCAAAAAGCTTGGGGAGCCGCAATTACGGCTATAACCGCAGTTTCGGCTAACCGAGTTGTCGGAGGCGGTACGAGCTCATCTAGTAGAGATAGCATTGGCAATAATATCACTAAAGCACTTCTTTGTGATAATAATGACGTGTTTATTATGGGCAGTACAACTAATGGCGTACAGGTACGACGGTGGCGTTGGAACTCAGGCACCAATACCTGGGACGCGCCAACAGCGGCGGATAGAGATTGGACTACTAAATATCATAACGATGGAACCGCCTCCTATCCAAATTGGTGTATGTCTTTAGATGGCAAAACAGCTGTTCTTATGACCCACTCATACTATTATATGACCGGATACTATTTAACAATAATAGATGTAGCTACGGGAAATGCTCATAACTATTATCATACTACTAGCAGTGGCAGTTATAGTATAACTCCTATCGGAGCTTCTGAATTTTTATTTTCCCATAGCACCAACACTGATGGTTTTGCGGGAGTGTATACGACTGTAATATCATGGGATAAGATACAATATGATGCAACCCCAGACCATTTTACGGCCCATGCCCACCACCCTGCTCACATGACGCCAATTTATCGATTTATTGATGCGCCGCATAATAGCACAAACTATCCGACTATATGCCCTCTGATTGATGTTGATAACGAAAGCATTGTATTTGCAGAAAAAGGAGAACTATAATGAAACCTACACTTAACGAACAAGGCTATATTACAAGCAGTACAGGAGGGGCAATAGACGCTCCAGAGGCAGCTACAAATTTAACAGTATTCCGATACAGACGCGTAGACGGTGCCTGGGCTGATGCGTTTCCTGGCGAGACTGATGAAAACTTTATGATGAGTTATAATACTCTCAATGAAAGTTGGTCACTTGCAGAAAGAAAAGCACTTAGTATAGAGCCTATCAAGATGGAAGCCGCAAGGCGAATTGAAGCATTAGCTTGGAAAATCGAGCGCGCTACTGAAGTCGATGCAGTGGATGGTACTAACACTCTGGCAGGTGTATACGCAGAACGTGCAGCAATTCGTGCCGCAAGTAATGCTCATGAGGACGCGCTAAGTGCAGTCACTACTTTAGCTGAGATGAATGAATTTAACCCTGCGGGCTTTTAAGTACAGCTTTCAATAGCAAGCTAATCGGAAACTAAAATGTCAAAATCAAAAGCAAGACATATGGGTGACATGATGGGAGCAGACGGTATCGTAAAGACTACCTCTGCTCCTGCAGTTGCCACTGCACGTTTAGCTACGGGGTCAGTCACGACAGATAAAATTGCAGATGCCAATGTTACAACCGCAAAGATCACAGATAGTAATGTTACAACCGCAAAGATCGCAGATGCCAATGTTACAACTGCAAAGATCGCAGATAACGCTGTTAATTCCGATAAGGTTACTCCTACTCTTGCGGTGGGCGTACCTACTACCGTAATCAGCAGCTCAGCTACAGCAGTGGCAAATAATCACTATTTTATAGATACCGCCACACAAACACTTACTCTTCCTGCTAGCCCAACGGCTGGGCAGAAAGTATTGGTAACTGTGGGTAATTTCACAGATACTACAGTTGCTCGGAATGGCGAAAATATCGCATCTCTCGCTTCTGACTTAATAATAGACGTAGCAAACATGGGTGTAACCCTTTGCTACACGAACACATCAAGGGGGTGGGTAGTACTATGACAGCATTAACAGACTTAATTTCAGCAGGCGGAGGCGGCTCAGAGATTAACGAGATCAAATTCTTTACGGATAGAGGGAGCTCATTTACCGATTCTAATGGGCAGGTTTGGTTGAAGGCCGGGGCTAAGACAGTGGACGTGACGACCTACCCAGATGCTGATAGTGGTTTGACCACGCTCTCATTTAGTAGCGATTACCAAGCGGCGGAGAGTTCATCTACTTCTATGAACGGCAAAGGGTTAAGCCTGTCTTCTGACAACGTGTGGGCACTAAATCTTGACAGCGGCACGCAAATCCGCGTGACCGACCTAGCTACGGGTACGGTATCTCACTTTACTCCTTACAATGGATTTAACCCCGCGGGCGTTGGCTACGTCAAGGCAGCAGCCAGTTCGGGGCTCACAACACCTCTTTCTAATGCCAATGGTTACTTTATGGGAGTGTTGGGGGGATTTAATGGCACTTCTCTTCTGAGCTTTCACCTAATCGGGGGTTCTGGTACTGATGCAGGTAAGTCTAATGGCCTACAAGCATGGCTTGTATTGAGGGATCCTTCAGGCACGGGACTAAACGCTTCACCTTATAATTATACTGCTACCACCCAGCCCGCAGCTTTTCATTGGAATCCTGCAACTCGATATTTATATGTGATGTTTGCTTCCTCCACAACTAGGTGCCACTTGTTTATTTACAACATGAGTGGCAACGATTGGGGAAACATCAACGCAGGTAATGGAACGTCGACTCAATTAAATGCTTCGTCATTCATAGACTGGCAAACGCAGTCTGGGGCTAACTCTATTTATCATATGTCAGGAAGTTCTACGCACCTATATGTACATTACCGCAATGCATCTTACACCCGTAACATAAGAAAAATACCTTTGTCGGGTAATCTGAGCTGGGCGTCGGGCACAGATGTTGGAACCAGCAACTCAGGCCTTCTGCAAAATGCTGATGGTACTTTTTCAACTCTTAACTTCCGAGACTACCCCGTTTATTATCGGACTGCTGGGTCAACGGAAAAATTTCTAGTACACGACAATCCTAACAACAAGCTGCACGAGATTACTTTAGACGTTCCCATAATTGGTCAAGCCGCATGGGATTACCGCAGGGCGCAAACCCCTTATCAGAGGATAAAATAATGATTGGAATGATAGTATTGACCCCCGAGCAAGAAGCTAGAGAGTGGCGTGATGCAGAACTGGCGCGCACTGACATAGCCGCTATGGTTTCTGACTTCCCTAATGTAGATGCTATCTTAGTCTATCGAGTGGCACTACGGAACTGGCCTAGTACAGAAGACTTCCCAAGTATTCGCCCAGAGCTAGGAGAATAAAATGGCGTTAACTCGAATCAAGTCTGACAGCATAACAACAGGTGTTGTTGAAGGCAAAGTAGATGCACACTTATCTGGAGGAACGGGTATTACCCTATCCTCTGGAGTCATTGCGGTCGACTCAACTATTGCAACAAACGCGTCTGTCACAGCTGCAATTGATGGACTATTAGACTCCGCTCCGGGTGCATTAAATACTCTCAACGAGTTGGCTGCATCTCTCGGAGATGATGCTGATTTTGCAAATACTGTAACTACTAGTATAGCTGCTAAGCTTCCTACTGCAGGAGGCACTCTAACAGGTCCTCTTACTATTAACGATACAAGTGCTACTAGAGTTTCTGCAGGTACAACAGCACAGAGAACTTCAGGAACTCCGGGAGACTTTCGTTATAATAGTACAACAGGTAAGTTTGAGGGGTATTCAAGCTCTTGGGGAGACATTGGAGGAGGAGCTAATTTTACTTTAAATCAGTTTACCGGCGATGGATCTACTACTGTATTTACCTTATCAGGTTCAGCGTTAGAGGAGCTTAATAGCCTACTTTATTTAGATGGAGTCTATCAGTCAAAATCAAGCTATGATTTAACGGGTACTACCCTTACTTTTTCTCCTGCTCCTGCATCAGGAGTATCTATAGAATTAATGGGGATAGTTATGTCTCCCCCCACCACAAGTAACCAATTTACTTTAAATCAGTTCACGGGAGACGGATCCACAGTAGCCTACACACTTACACTTTCTCCCTTTTCTGATAACGAAACTAGTGTCTATATTAACGGGGTATACCAGTCAAAATCAAATTATGGTGTATCTGGTACTACTCTTACTTTTACTACTGCTCCTCCTGCAGGTACTTCTGTTGAGGTAATGGTAGCAAGTAGTGTGGTCGTTTCTATAAGCACTCCAAATGATGGCACTGTTACAACATCAAAAATTGTAGATAGTGCTGTTACTTCTGCAAAGATTGCTAATGGTTCAGTTACTGCTGATAAGCTAGCTGCGGGTGCAGGAGGTGCTTTTAATGACTTTGTGATTAAAACAGCTAGCTACACAGCAGTTGCTCGTGATCAAATTATTACTAATAAAGCTGTAGCTGCTCCTGCTACTTATGCTGTAACGGTTTCCGGAGGAGTGTTTCATATTGATGGATCTGCTAACCCTGTATTAGTTCTCACACGAGGAATAACGTATACTTTTACACAGTCTGATAGTACTAATGCTAACCACCCTATTGCTTTTAAAGATACAGCAGGAAATAGTTATACAACTGGAGTAACTTCAACAGGTACTCCAGGAAATGCTGGAGCACAAACAGTATTCGTAGTACCTGCAAATGCACCTTTAGGAGGTCTTCGATACTACTGTACAGTACATGGCAACGGTATGGGAAATACAATAAACATAGTTGAACCCGGTCTTACAATTACACTTCCGGTCTCACCTGTAGCAGGCAATTCAATATTTATTAAAAATGCAGGAGCTGCTACAGTAACAGTGGGTCGTAATGGCTCAAACATTAATTCAACAGCAGACGATGGTGAACTGATTACAGATGCAGCGGCAACGCTAGTATATGTAGACGGCACCATCGGATGGAAGGAGCTATAAGATGGCAATTACATTAGGTGGTAGTAGTGGGGGCGGTGGCACTGAAATTAACGGCTTAGTAGAAGGGATGACAGGTAAGTCTATGTACACTACCGCTTCGGGGGAGGTTTACTTGCAAACTGGGAGGACCTTAACAGACGTTGCTTCTTACCCCGACGCACAACTAAACATAGGGATAACAAAAGACCCTACGACAGTGGCAATCAGTAACCCGTGGTACGGTTCAGCAAGTGATGGGGTTTTAGGCTTTGGTATGACTACTTCCAAGGTGATAGTTATCTCCACCGTTACCGACGCAACAGGGGCGTGGGCGTGGTCAGCCAATGTCGGTTTAGGTGCTGAGTACAACACTTGTACTTCTACCACCCTTCAATCCTCATGTGATATGGTTGTGGTGGATAATGGAGGCTCTAAGGATTTATACGTTTTAGGTTATAGCGTAACAGCTACTAATGGTGTTGTAATCAAACACGCTGGTGTCACTAGTACAAGTCTAGGATCAGTTTCAACCATAACCCTGCCTTCGTTCATGACAGTACCTAGAGGGCTTACATGGGATGGTACTTATTTCTGGGTGTATGATTGGAATACTCAATCAGTACATAAGCTAACTTCTTCTTTTGCGGACACTGGCGAGTCGCACTATATTGGCTTTGGCCATTGCAAACTTGAATATGATTCCGGAGCATCAACCGTCTGGGCTTTCTTTGCAAGTAACACAAATATGGAAGTAGCGGGTTTAGCTCTATCCACAGGAAGTAGAATGTGGCCTCACGCGATGAACCTAAACCAACCTCTTAAGGGTATGGTCTACCATGCTACCACTAATACGATGGGGCTAATTAAAGGTTCAGGCAACGTTATCCACCCAGTAGACATGACTGAAAAAACGGTAGGGCATCCGTTCGCTATAGTTGATTCGAGCAATGCTAGATCACCTCGAAGTGAGAACTACATTAGCTACTATAAGAGGATTAAATAATGGCTTTAACACAAATAACAGCAGAGGTAATTGCAGATAATTCCGTAACTACTACCCTATAGCTGATGACGCAGTTCACAGCAGCAAAAATAGCTGCTGACGCTATCACAGCAGCAAAAATAGCTTCAGTGCCTGTTGCAGTAGGTATTACGTCTGTCGTTACAGCTACGTCCTTAACAGCAGCTGTAAACACACACATTTATGTCAGTGCAGCTACTCAGACTATTACACTTCCCGCTTCTCCGAGCCTAGGACAGAGAGTCCTTATTACAGTGGGAAATTTTGTGGACACGGTAGTCGGCAGGAACGGATCAAACATTATGAGTCTAGCAGAAGACCTTACAATGGACACTGCTTATCTTTCAATTCAGTTTATATACACAGATTCTACAGGAGGATGGATAATAGCATGAGTAATTTTACAGGATTTATAGGCGGCAGCAGCAGTGTAATTAAAAGTATACAAAAAGTATCAATGGGTGGTTCTAGTAGCGGTAGTGCTACAATTAGCGCAGTAGACCTCAACAAAACCTTTATTACTCTTGTTAGTAGCTCTACTAAGGATAATACTTACTACCCCCGAGTAGGCACCGTTACTTCTACATCAGTGTCGGGCTACTGGGGCGGTGGCTACCAGATGGGCATGACCGTATATGTTGTGGAGTATAACTAATGAGTATTTATGTAAGAATAGAAAAAGTTAATTGGGGAAACAAAAACACTTCTGACGTAGAAGAATTAGACACTGTTACGGCTGTTGTTACTACGACAGGGGTTATAGAAGACACTGATTATCAGTTAGCTGAAGAAGAGCCAACAATAAACTCTATAAAAGTTGAAGGTAATTTTGTAGAAAGAGAAGATGTCTTTGAGCCTTTTATTCCTGAGACTACAAAAGCAGAATACGCTAGACGTAGAAGGAACGAATTACTACAGGAAACTGACTGGATAGTTAATGTATCTGACCATCCACAACACAGTGCTTACATAGTCTACCGTACAGCCCTACGTAACTGGCCTTCTACGGTAGACTTTCCAGCCACACGCCCAGTACTCGGAGAATAAGAATGGCATTTACTAAAGTTTCAAACAGTCTTTTAGCAGATAATTCTGTTACTTCAGCTAAGTTTGCAGATGGTGCAGTTACTTCAGCTAAGTTTGCAGATGGTGCAGTTACTTCAACTAAGATTGCAAGCAGCGCAGTAACTGCAGACAAAATTGCAGATGACGCAGTTACTTCAGATAAAGTAGCTAATGATATTAAAGTAGCCGGTATAGAGACTATTTATATACCTGCAGCAGGTATGTATCCAGAGACAACTAACGGGTGCGCTGATCTAGAGCAAGTCGAACTAACTAATGGCCCCGAACTCAAGTGCCTAGACTTTGCGGCTGCAGCGGATGCCTTTGCTCAGTTTCAGGTCATCTTTCCTAAGTCGTGGAATGAGGGCACTGTTACTTTCCAAACCTTCTTTACTGTTACAGGAACAAACACTGGTACGGTAGCCTGGGGATTAGCAGGTAGAAGTTATGCAGATAATGCAGACATCAACACAGCTTTTGGAACTCAGGTAGTGGCAACAGCTAAAGCTCACTCTGGAACTTCTAATGATCTAAATGTCGCGGTAGTTAGCGGCGCAGTAACTATTGCTGGAGCAGCGGCTGATGCCTTAACTATCTTCCAGATTGCGAGAGATGTTACGGCAGACAGCCAGACAGGAGATGCGCGCCTTCTTGGTATTAAGCTTTTCTTCACCACTGACGCTGCAAATGACGCATAAGGATCAAATATGACTGGTTTTGGTTATAACGTAAGCGGTTTTGGCTCTTTTCCTAGCCGTGGTGCGGGCTTGTACGCATTTACTGCTGCTACATTTACTCCTGGGAGCAATACTGGAAATACTGGCCCAAGTCTTGCAGTAGCACGTGCAGGCCTTACTGGCACAGGAGTAAACGCTTGGAAAAACGACACTCAGTTTTTTAATACCTCCAGTGGGATTCAATTATGGACTGTACCTGCTGATGGTACTTACCAAATTGAAACTTGGGGCGCTCAAGGAGGTGATGAAGCTAACGCAGGTAGAGGGGGTTCTGGGGCAAGAATGCGAGGCGATTTTACTTTTATTTCTGGTGAAGTTATAAGTATACTGGTGGGACAGCATGCTAATCTAAGCCGAAATGGGGGCGGTGGAGGAACATTTGTATATAAAACTGCAACTAGTACTTACCCTCTCATCGCCGCAGGTGGTGGAGGTGGTTGGGGAAGTAGCGGGCAAAATGCAAGTCATGGTAGGACAAGCACTTCTGGAGGTACTACTTACGGAGGCGGTTATGCTAGTGGCACTGGAGGCAATGGAGGTAATACAGCAACAAACTCCGGCTGGGGAGGCGCTGGGTCTGGGTGGTTGACTAACGGAACGTCAGGCGGCGCATATGGTGGTCAATCATATGCGCCTCGAAACGGAGGAGCCGGAGGAAATATTTTTGTATGCAGCGGAGGTTATGGTGGTTTTGGTGCGGGCGGAGGCGGTGGTTGTAACGGCGGCGGTGGCGGTGGTGGCTATAGTGGAGGAGGTTGCTCCGGAGGTGGGGGTGGTTCCTACAATGGTGGAACTAATCAAAGTAATTCAACCGGTGTTAAGACTGGAAACGGTCAAGTAACTATTACTAAAATAGCGTAGAGTAGAATAAATGTTAAAATATATTAAAATAGAGAATAATCAACCAATAAACTATACACTTGAACAACTATTGATAGATTTTCCAAATGCAATAATTTACAAAAAAACAAAATTGCCAAACGAAGACTTAATAAAAAAATTCAATGTATATCCTTTAATAACAACGCAATCACCTGAGCTGCAAGAGGATGAAACTGCGGAAGAAGGAATTCCTGTATTTAAAGATAATGAGTGGACTCAAACTTGGAATATTCGAAAATTAACTCAAGAAGAAGTATCAGACATTATAGAAAGTCATTTAATAGAGGTAGAAGAATTAGAGACAGATGCAGTGTTTTCAGCATTTTTCGTAAATACAGAAGTGCGAGAAGCTAGATATGATATTTGTAAGCTATGTACTTCGTTCACTGCATTAAAAACTTGTAACGAATGCCACTGTATAATGCCCTTAAAAACTAAACTTAGAGATACTGTTTGCCCTCTTGGAAAGTGGTAATCTATACAATAAAAAAGGGCTTTTCAGCCCTTTTTCACTTTGTTACTCTTTAAACTACTTCAGCTTCTGCACGTGGTTTTTCTAACTCTTCCTGTAGCAAGTTTGTAAAACCTGCAATACCTACTTGAATCTGGTCAAGACGGCTACGAGCTTGATTAGCCTGTGTTTGCATGTCCTGTACCTGTGATAATAGATACTTCGCTCTATCAGACAGTTCGTCTACTTTGTACTCTTTATCGTTCATAGATATGGTTTGTACTTCATTTTCTTTAGTCACTATAATGTCCTTTATTAAATCTCACACCCGCCAGCGACGCAGGCAAGCTCTTGTGAGCCTATTGTATTATCTTCTTTTTCAAACTGAGCTAAATCTTCCCAATTCACATTTTGTGGCATAGCCGCTACTAGCTCGTCGTATTTTTCTGCACTGATGTCTTCATAAGGTGCTTGCTGATAAACGTGGTCACTAGTCGGTAATAGACTAATACCGGAACACATATCAAAGTTATCCCAAATCCATTGTGCAACTTGTAAATACTCACTGTCAGTATAGTATACAGTTACACTTGGTTTATGTTCACACCAATGATTTTGATAGGTTTTCCATAAAGCTAACTGCTCCATAGCACCTACTTCTTTCACACAAGTACTTGACTCTGGTGCTTTCACAGGGAAGCTAAACACTACAGAAGAGGCAGACATAACGTCATTTTCTACTGGGAATCCTGCTTGTTCCATATAGAGAGCAAGTGGGTCTTTTTTGTCGCTACGCACCCTGCGAATATAATGCTTAGAGAAACGAGGATGAATCCCGGAAGCACTGTCAACAAGCTGAGAGACAGTGCCACTAGGCTTAACGCATGTAATAGCCACAGACTGATTAACACCAAGCTTTGCAGCCCATTCTTTATTTGTTTCAATACTAACATCCCTCATCTCCTCTAGCCATCCAGCTAACTCTGTGTTGTTAGGGTCACCTAAAACTGCATGATCCATAATTCCTGTTAAGCTCACACCCAACAATGCTTCTTCTTCAGTGTTACGCTTCCATCGCACCCGCAGATACCTAAAGTCAGTCAGGCTAGACTGTAGAGTACCAATAATGGTTGCTACTCTTACTTTTTTCTTCAGCGTTTCAAGGTTATCATCTGCTCGTACAACCACTTCTGATAGATTACAAAACTCATTACTACGGAGAATAATTTCCGAGCAAGGGTTAGTACCGAAGTCATGCGTTGCATCTCTACGACCATTCCGTGCTGCGATCTTCTGAGCTGCTACACGACTAAAGATTCCTCGCTCACCTGCTTTAGATTCATACAAGTTCTTCATCTCATTAAGGTATGCTTCGAAGTCAGGCTTCTCAGTATACGCTACAGAGTTGTTTGCGAGACGACGTTGACCTTCGTTCTCCCACCAAGCACCAGACTTAGCTTTTGACATTCGCTGATCAGAGAGATTTGAAAGACTAATAAGAGCAGAACGACGTACACCGCCTACTACTACAATATCCGCAATCTTACATACAACATCATGACACTCGATACTTGTCAACTTACGACCTGCTGCTTTCTGGAATATATTTACACAGAAACGAAACAAATCTTCTAAAGGCTCAGGTCCTGAGGCTCTTCCACCAAATGTCTTAAGTCTAGCACCTGCTGGACGTACTCGGCTCATGTCCCACTGAGGTAGTTTACCTGCATAAAGCATGGCAATCAACTCACGGAAGGCACTCGACCATCCTAGCTTACTATCACTTACTACAATAGTAGAACTTGTTTTGTGGAATGTTTCAGCTACTTCTGGTAGTTTAGTAATAAAATTACGCTCTACACTGAAGCCTACTCCAGTTCCGCACATTAATACATACATAAGCTCGTCAAAAGCTCGTGGATGGTCAATATGTAAATAACTACAGTTAAAGCCTGCTACGTTATCACGTTTAAGTGCTTCTCCTGCTGTCATCATACAACGCATAGAAGGCATAACTTCCATCGCATGGATAGCGTCATAAATCTCTTGACCTTCTTCGTCATTCAATTGCTCTCTTTCTTTGAAGAAATCAACATAACGTTGAACTGTCTCTTCCCAAGTCTCTCTACGGCCTTCTTCTTCTAGCCAACGTGCATACCTGCTTTTATGAATAAAACTTTGATACTGATCCATTAAATCATCTTCCTTTGTATTTCGGATATATTATCCGCGCCTATTGCATCGTCGCAATATGTTATTAAATCCATCAACTCATAATTCTTTAAAAGAACTTCTGCGTTCTGGTTCAGTTCTTGAATATACTTATAGTGTCCGCTTATCGGTACATTATCATATATAGTCATTGCATCGCCGTAGTCTCGTATAAGCTGTTCTGCTCTCTTCGGGCCTATGCCATTTATACCTGGAACGTTATCTCCTTTATCGCCTGTGAGACACTTAAAAGAAATGTACTCTTCAGGTGTTACATTGTAATGTTCGCTCCAGTTGTCTATTGTTATCTCTTTTCGAGTAACATACGAGAATCTACTTACACCTTCTTGTATTAGTAAGTCCCAATCTCGGTCACTTGATACTAGCCATATATTTTCTAAACCGTACTCCTTTTTATCTTTTACAAGGTGGGCGGCAAGATCATCCGCCTCTACACCTTTGTAACGAAGAATAGGATAATTCTCTGCCAGTAGTTCTAGTGTTTCTTCATACTCTTCAAAGAAATCAACAAATGCTTGCTTCTCTGCGTCTGTTTGTGTGGCATACTTGTCTTTTCGATTCTGTTTGTACTCTGGTAATATCTCTTTTCTATAACTAGAAGATCCCCAATCTGCGGTAATAATTATATTGCCACAATTATAAGAATGCGCTAGAGATTTTACTGTTTCTACATACTGATCTCTAAAGTCTGTTCGGCCTTGATGTTTCCAACGAAAAGCTAAGTTTAGTGCGTCTACTATAAGTGTTGTATTTTTTGCACCGCCAACACGTTCATTAAAATTAAAAGCCACCTATCCACTCCACTTTTTCTTTTGCTAACCAATCTTCTGCTAGGAGTACATAACAGTTTAAAAACCGAATGTACAGATACTCATCTGTGTTCTCTGGCTTTATCTCTGTTACTACAAATACTTTGGATCGATCATATTTAAAAAATAGCATTGGCTTTTGATTGCCACCTGCCGCCTGTATTACAACTTTCTTCCACCATCTTATAAGATTGTTAGTCTTAGGTTGAGTAAATATTCTATCACTCAATGGGGAATCTTTGTAATTCTTTACCTCTATACAAAAATGATT
>Ga0209092_10000771_pt1 | contig 32123 bp, 21 predicted proteins | sample FraStrMetagenome_FD_187446 | JGI IMG/M metagenome (GOLD analysis project Ga0209092, IMG submission 187446) | Marine eukaryotic phytoplankton communities from Arctic Ocean - Fram Strait ARC3M Metagenome (SPAdes) (version 2) | ecosystem: Environmental > Aquatic > Marine > Oceanic | place: Fram...
GGTGATTCGTACTATGAACAGAACTCATCTTATGTAGATCAACCAGACCCAATTCTTCAACCTCCAAATCAAGCTCCACCACCGCAACAACCTCTTCCAACAACAGCTCAACCTCAACCTCAACCTCCACTTTCACATCCACGATTATTATTAAATAGTGCTCCTGATATGAATAATAATCCATCACAATATAATCAGAACGAAGCAAAAGCTGGCGATATGGAAAATGGTAATATGCCAAGTAGTTATATTGATTGCAATAATGATGATGCAGATTATGATTCTCAAAATTATCATAGTAACTACGGTGGATATTCTATGGAAGCAGATCCTAAAATACCTACTCCTGTGAAAGTAGACAAAGATGAAGGCTTATCAAACTTATCTCAGAATCAAGAGGGTCAATATCCACCTTCTGTTACACCTTTAAATTCTGTTCAATCATCAAACCATATGTTAGATCCGATTGATCCGGATCTTGATCCTATTGATCCTATTGATCCTAACAAATCAATTTCTCCCAGCAGCAACGATTCAGACCTCTCAGTTCCACGGGAATACAATGTGGAACAAGCTGATGACGATGAAGAGGAAAAAATGATGGATGTGGATTTAATTTCTCGCTTCAATGAGGGAATCGAGGAGGATAAACGAAATGTACCAACTCCCCCCATCGTCCCTACATCACCACCGGAAGATAATCTTGAAAGTCCACAACAGCAACGGCTTATGCCATCATCTACTGACCCTATGCATACTTCTAACACTCCCGATGTAAGCAACGTGGAAACAACTCACCTGGAAGAGACCTTTGCACAGATGCAAATGGACGAAATGCCAAACGTGAATAACAATGATCAGAGCCTTCACCATCATGAACAAGTCCCTACAGACTCATATTCATATGAAAAAGGGAGCTCATACCAACCAAGTGATCAATACCAAGATGAATATCAAGACGGATACAAAGATGAATATCAAGACGGATACCAAGATGAATATCAAGATCAATTCAATAGTTACGCTCATCCAGATGAAACAGAGAAAGAAGACTTGAATGTACTTTCTGGTATGAATCCATTGCCCATTGATATCACAGATTCTCTTGGACCCTCCGAAACGGCTATGAACAAAATCTTGAAAGTACTACGTTATTACTCACGAATCTTGAATGCCATGGTCCCTCTCTGCTCATATCCAGGACTTATAGATGCCATTTTGTACCAAATTCAACGATGCTCAATATCCGACACTTTTAAAAACACAGAACGGACAGAAGCACGAATTGACGCTATTGCCATCATTGTGAATTTAGCATGCGCTGAAAATAATAAATTCTATCTAGTCGAAGAACCAAACCTTCTACGCACAGTCATTCAGCTGGCTCGAACTGACTCTATTGAAAAAGTAAGAGAACACGCAACAATTGTTCTATTGAATTTATCTTATGCCGAAGAGAATAAAGTTAAACTTGCGCAAGAAGATGGATTACTTTCTACTCTAGCGGAACTTTTGTGCGATAGTTCTTCGTATACCCGTCGATATGCAGCAGCTTCTTTATTCACTTTAGCTGGAGATGTTAAGAATTCAGAACTTATCGCTACACACGAAAAGGGGCTTGTATTAGAAGCACTTCGCATCTTGCTCCTAAAGGAACCCTCAGAAGCGGCTAGAATTTCTGCAGCCGAAGCTATTTTCATTATGACTCGAAGCAATTCTGAATTAGCTGTGATGGCCATAGCTCATCATCCCCGTTTTCTTGATACTCTTGCCGAAGCAGTCGTGAATGAGGTCAACCATGATGTCCGTTTGTTTGCAGCAAGATCATTGGAATGGTTGTCATCTGATGTTCATTACCCTTCACAATGCCATGCAGAGCTTCTAGGAGCTCTTGTAAAGGCCAGCCAATGGACTGAAACTAGTAGCATTGCTGAGGCAATGAAAACTCAAGCTACCGTAAAAGAAAATAGAGTAGTCATGGTTCGACACCCCGGATTGTTGGGAGCCTTGGCTGGCTTATCTCTCCTTACAAAATCTGCAGATTCTCAAACTAAGTCGTATGCTATTTCTGCTATTGAGCGCCTTTCAACAGAACCAGCAAATATGGATATCATGGCAAAAAATTCATTGATTATGACCGCCTTGACTAGGGCCAATTTTTCAGGATCATACGATGATCAACAACAAGGAGATGATTATATGAATTCAAATAGTTATCTTTTGAAAGCAGCACTCAAAAATCTTGCAGGATATATGTAATTGTTTATACTTAACACTTACACATTAAATAATATAAAGATCAAATTAAGCTTAGCATTTGATTATACAAGGCACATTCTTGTTTTCAGTTTTTGTCAAAGTGACACTCAACTAAGAAAGAGTTACCGACTTTACGCCTGCATAAAAACTTCTTTTAATATGTGATTGTTGTATATTTTTACTCTTATAAATAAGTAATGAATCCGAATGCCAGTTATGCTATAAGAAGCTTACAATCAAAGAGAATAATTTGTTCTATCCCTTACGAAAATCACAATAAACAGCAGCTCAAAAGTTTTCCTTTATTGGGAAGACAAGACATGAAAAAGAAAACAGTTGATTCTTCATTTTTGAATGATATTATACAAATCATTCAACAACGGTAGAAATGAACCAAACGAACTCTGCCCAACGTGACTAAATTCATACAAAGGATATGATCAAAAGCTTCATAATATGAAATATGTAGCCATAGTGGATTGTTAAATTTGACTTCACATCAAGATTGAAACAAAGAATGTAAAAAATTGTACAACACTTCATAGTCTTCCAAAACTTTATGGAAACCAAGAATGATTTTTTCATTTGTTTCAAGTGTAATAAATTCAAAAATAATAATGTCTCTTTGCAATGAATTCAACAAAACTTGAAAACAAAAAAAATCATGAACAAGGAGCTAAATTCTTTGTCACCAATGCTCTCCTCTTTTTTCTGGCAAATAATGTACACCAAACATTATTAATTTATGTAGGTTGGTTGGTTGGTAGTTTGCTATATTGTGCGCGTCATGGTCGGCTTTGCACACATAAAGTTGTGCAAGGTTTCAGAAGAAAGTGAGGATTGCTTTAAAATGCAGTTGTATGTCTTTTTTTTGCGTTGGTCCCGTGCTATACCATGCATTAAGCTTCCGTGACAGAAAATATTAAAAAAAAACAAAAACGGTATAAGAAAGTCATATCTTAAGTTTACAGCGTCCTGGATATCCTCCACATTATTTACGATACTTACAGAGTGGGTACGGTTGTTGTTGAAAGGGTGTCCGGGCATTATTTTATATATATACGTATTATAAGAACTTCGATAGGGCCGGTACAGTACGCATTCGTATACACAAATAACTCAATCAACAAAAACCATTTTTACATCAACATTGTCAAAATACTCTTTGATTCTATCTCGAAGTGGGAGGACAACAACTCAGTGATCATGCCTTTGCCTTTCCGTCGAAATGACCAGGATGACAAAAAAGCAAAGATCAATCTCTCTCGCAATGTAAATCCTGGAGAAAATCGGAACATTCAAAACACGAACGAGAACGCTTTACATGCAAGACCAGCAACATTTAATTCTCAAGGACCCAGCACAAACAATATCACTTTTCCAACAAATAATCGGAATAGTATTAACAATGCAGGGTTATATTTAGGGAATAGAACAGTGCATTCTCAGGCAGAGAGAGATGCTAATAGTTTATCAATACGAAATATGAATTCAAACCACCACACTAACTTGACTGCAAACCTGAAGGAAAATTTTCAAATGTCAAACACAAGTTCGACTCCAGCTTCACGGTTAGCAGTGCCCGAGCCAAATGCTAACGAAAAAGATTTTTCATATGTCTCTCGTATCAATAAAGCCCCGGCTGCTTACGATACAAACAATCCCATCTCTAGATATATGTTAGATTCTTCTGGAGGAACAATTTTATACGGTACTCAGACATCACCTCACATTATACAAACCGCAGGATTGCAAGTGGGGGCCTATCAAAATTTGCCAATTTCTCAGTTGCACACTATAAATGGATCGATGATACCTGTAGGAGGCTCACATTTGAATGCCAATATGAATGGTATGAATTCACTTGTCCAGAATCCATATATAGAGGCTAGAAATCGGGTTCAGATACACAACAAACAATTAGAAGAAAGGGAGTCTAGGACACCCACATCGAACATAGCAACTGCAAACCCTATAGAAATCCGCCCAGCAACACAAAATCGGGTGAATTCTCAAACAGGTTCAGTGAACAACAGGGAAAATATGTTATCAGCCTCATCCACCACTCAACAAAAGCCACAACATAATCCACAATTTATGGAAACACGTGTGCAGGAATCTTTGGAGTCTCAATCTACATCTCAGGCACTAGCTCATGCTAAGGTTCAAATTGAAGCTCAAATTCGAGCTCGGGTTCAGGCCCAAGTACAAGCTCAAGTAAATTCTGCAAGAAATCAAGCTCAAGTTCGAGCCACTGTCCAAGCCCAAGTAGCCCAAGTGCAGGCCCAAGCCCGTGCAATTCAACAAATACTAAATCAACAAACAGTTTACATCCCATCTATTCCACCTCTTCGACAAAACTATTCCGTCTCTCAAAACTCCGCAACGAAAATTGATACTGCTACTGCAGCTAATGAAAAGGTTTTAGGTTCGAAGTCGTTTCTGCCTGGAACATTGGATGTAGGATCCAACCTAACAAAGACAGCAAATGAATTATCTTATATTAATTCTTATGAAGAAAAAGATGGACTTGCAGGTAGAATCACAAATTCCTCTGTATTAGACAAAAATAATATTCCTCAACAAGCAATGGACACATTGCAGAAGAAACTACCAGAAATTGCCAATGATCCAGAAATCATGAAAGAATTAATCTCCAAGAAACAAATCAGTAGTCAACGTTTAGCTTTTGTAACACAATTAGCTCACGCTAATGCAATGTCTCAAGCGCACCCCTACGTACAAGCGCAAACTTATTCTCAAACCCAAGCCTACATAGTACAAGCAATAAAACAAGCCCGTGCGCAATATCAGGAAAACGAACAAGCAAAGAAAATGATGACGATACTTAATGAAGATAGAAACAGATTGATTCGCTTGGGAAATGCTGAACGAGCAAACAGAGAGATTAATATGTTTAGAACGAATAATCCTGTCCCAAAAAAGAAGGAAATTATAGAAATTGATTTATCTGCTGACGAAGATGATCCTATTGAAAAGGGTATAAAGGAAGTTGTGAAAAACATTCCTTACGTACAGCCTAAGAAGCATTTGAACATTGCCCCAAGGCTTGACAACAGCAAATCATTATCGAAAAAATCACAGGTCCAGAAAAGCAAAAGTAAAAATTATGATTTTAAAGTATCATCTACAAAAAAAAGACCTGCAGAATTTACAAATTCTCAAACCACACAGAGACAAATAACTACTTCTAAACTTCCAAATCAAATTAAGAAAATTAAAACATCCATGCCTCATAATCAAAGTGCAAGGCTGGGATATAGATATCAAGATATCATGGGCAATCAAAAGACTACTTTACAGCAATCTAGCTCAAAACAAAAAAATAGCTTCATTTTTGGTATTGACTTCCGATCTCATTTGAGAAAACTTCAAAACCAACATATTGTGCTTGACAACTTCACGTGCAATGTTATATCATATGAAGACTCAAATGAAGGAAAGAAAAATGATGATACCAGTTCCAGTGGATTAAGTGGAAGTAAAATTATTTACGATCATAATAGAAGACAAAATAAAAAACTGGGTCCAAAGGTTGTTGAACATCTAAACTTATTGAAAAAAGAAGCTGCAAATATGAAAGGATACACAAATAATTCGACGACACATATTACGAACTTGCCATCATTCAATAACAGCAGTGATCTTTTCATTCCGAAATCTCTCAATTCAAAGAAGCAAGGAAACGGAGTTAACGTTGATCCATTTGAGGCAGAAATTAATAAGTTAAAGAGTATATTTAAGAATGAAAGAACAACGGATGACACCAAGCCAGGAATGAAGTCTGTACCTTCACTTCCTCCCACTCGGAAAGAGAAAATTGGATTAGTTATTTCTTCTGCTTTAGAAGAGACAGTACAGAGGGCAACCGGACTTGTAACATCTGAAATTATCGCCGGTACATGGTCGCATATTTCACAATATTTTCCATCGTTGGAAAAGGATCCAAATGAACACGAAATCACAAAAATCATCGACAGAAAAGATCTTATTACTTTCGCATGTGTCGTGGAAGAGTTTGCAAAAGAAATGATTCTCCCATCTTTCATGGTAGCTGGTGTGAATGAATGTAAAGAGAGCTTAGACCGTATTTTTATAGGGACTTTGATTGCACTACGGGAGGTCTTGATGCTTAATTCAGACTCTATTTTTTTCATCAGCAGAAGTGAGTCCAGTAACAGTACACAACGAGCAAAAAATCAAAGGAAAAAATTCCAGAGTTATGTTTTAGCAACAGGACTTGTCGCAGCAGCCATAGGGAGACTAGATAATGATGCAGATGCAATGATAGAATCATTTAAAAAAGCTATTGAAGAGTATGACAGGTCACATGAATCTTTTTCGAAACATCTGCATAAGCTAGATTCTCGAACTGCAGGAATAAGACCAGATGGAAAATATTTGTCGAAAGAAGAGAACACAGCTTGGAGAATAGCTTATAATAATGCTAGAGAGGATCATCCTCTTGTCAAATATGGAAATCTTAACGAGAATCATTCGTTTCTCACTTCACCCAGGCCTCGACTCTCAATCCCAAAACCGACTGCCTGCTCTGTTTTTATGGTTCAACAAAATTCGACAAATCCGAGTCAAAATGGAGGAAGGCTTGAGGTATCTAATGACGAATCAGATTCAGATGAAGGAAAAAACATTATTCAAAATGAAAAGACTAATGAAGAATTCAGACAAGAGGCTCATCCTTTTGAAGACGATGATATGTCAGGGGAAGAAGAGGATGTGAGCGTGTGCTAATTTTATCCGTTTTCTTGAAATTAAAGTTCCATCAATAACATAAATCACAAATATTCAAAGGCTTTATTAATATATCACGATAAAATAGTTTATTAATTCATTTCGCTATTCTTTTTGTTATGTGTGAATGTATCGGTATTTACCATCATTTGAATCTCTATTGATGATAAAGATTCTTTGACATGTTCAGCAATATTCAGATTTTCTAATTCATATCTCGAAGATGATTCAACAAATTTATCATTAACATCTTCGTTGAAAACAAACAATTCCTTGTCATTCTCAGCTTTCACAATTACCTCACGGACTAAGCGCACAACTATTTCAGATTGTGAATCTTGTTTACTTAGAATATTTCTAGTCATCAGCATATATAAGCCATAAGCTCCAAGTATGAACCAAAGCATACATAGAAATAGAAACCCAAGAAAAACAGCAAAGAGTATTGAAGCTCGGCGTGGAAAGCGATACTTGTCGGATTTCACCTTTTCACGTTTATAATTATCACTAGCTGATATGTTCGTCTGTTTCGTTTTGTGTAAATTAGATTGTATCTGATTTATTATATACTCTGAAAATGAAGGGGATCTTGTTGATTCAAAGTGCATCTGGTTCAATATACCTCTGATGGCTGTGATTCGACGATCAGATGTGGTCTCCTCAAAAGCATTAAAATATTGGTTTGTTGCATTTTCTATTTGCACATTTTGCGTCGGTATATTTCGAAATGTAGAATCAGAGTTTTTGTCAGATTTCTTCATTGGGGGAATTGTGTGAATCGAGTTGCGCGGTCCAGAACTGTTATATTCAGTGCAATATGAATTTATTTCACTATCACCTACGATGCTATTTTTATCCTCTTCATATTGTACTTGTTTAACGCCTAAGTTGGCTTTGATTTGATCATACACTCTTCGATTTGCTGAGTGGGCAATATCACGCGATGATAAGAGGTCCTCAATATCGTTACTATCGCTCTGATCTGGTTGTATATCTTTGCTACGAACTCTCATTATGTTATGTTTTGTACTATGTAGATCTGTCTTTCCATTCGCTGATAAAGGTTCTGATTCAAAACGAAGATCTTCTTGAAACTCATCAATCTCTACGTCTTCATTATCGTCATAATGAAAGTAAACACTCGGACTTTCAGTCATAACAGAAGAAGATAATGGTAATGATACAACTTCATCACATGTTTCTCCTTCAGTTATATTTATTGCAACATTTTGAGGTGGGAGGAAAGATTGTCCCGTTTTCCTTATTTTTTCAGTATGTGAAAAGTTTTTTTCTTTCGATACACTGGACTTCTCAATTAAAGCAGCACCACTGCCTTGGCCTACATTTAGTGCGTCCAATAGAACTTCTTCTACTATCTCCGAGTCCATAGCGCCATCATCAAAAACTTTCTTTTCCAAAAAAATTTGCTTTTGAAAATGTGAACGCTCTTTTCGTTTTTCTGCTTTTACCTTTTTCGACATTTTATTTCGACTCATTGGCTGATGTAAGTAATGCTCCATTTCCAATTTATGACATAAATCCGCCGTTACTTTAGCAATTGCTATTGTTGTTTCCTGATCTGTCGCTAACTCTATTCCACTCCAAGCAGATTGACTTAAGCTGTGATAAAATTGTTTTGCTGAGGGAGTGGATAGTGCATCTACAAATCTACACAATAGAATTGCAAGATGATCAATCATTTCCTTGGATTCATTTGATCTCATTACTTTTCCAGCCTTTATGGCAGCAGCTGCCGTGTCAACAAGCAATTGTCTCGATTTATCTGTGGTAGACATTTCCAAGAAATCGTCGATTACTTTTTTGTTTCTGTCTCTGAACAGTTTTCCTGAATTAATGTAAGGGATTCACAGGAAAGGATACATTAGATTATGTCATATTTTTGATCTCTGATGCTTAATTCTTAGCAAAAAAAGAATATCAAAGAGATGAAATAAAATGTTACCTTGTTCAGTTGTGATAATGATCTCTAAGAAATGATTCAATATTTTGATGAGAACCTCAATCCATTCTTGTGTGCGGTTAGGGACATGTGATTCATAAATCTTGTGGAGGGATTCTAGAATCTCTGGAAGAACAAGCTTTTGTGTAAAGTTTAGAGTGGGTGGTAAAACTTCACCGATGATGGCACCGCTTGTATTGATAAACGTTGAAATAAGTCCTTGAGCAATTGCTTTGGGGAGATTTTTTTCTTCCTTTTTCGTTTTTCTCTCATGATGCTGTTTTTTAGTTTCTGGTTGAAGAAGGAATTCTGATTTGTCACTATTGTCTTTCATTTTATATTGTTGTTGTCAATGCTATTAAAGACATCATTCGGTAATGTCAAAAAATGATCAGTTTTGACATGCGTTGAGTTTTTCACCTTTGTTGTCACGCCCATAATTTTTCTAAAGAGGGGTACAAAAGAAGTCATAAAATCTGTGTATGTTTCACCAGCGTACAGTATTATTTTGTACCCTCAAATGCAAAAATATATAGCAGAAAAAACTAACTAAATAATGATTCGAATTATTATATTTATGTTGCTAGAGGATGAATTGAGGCGATAGGCAAAACTCATCATTTCAAACATAATCTGCTTTCAGACCGACACTCTTTCTCATAATAGGCAAACAAAAAAGATCTAAAAATAATGGCATCTTCTAGCACTAGAAAAAGAGATCGATGGGATTCTTCCTCTGATGACGAGGATGACAATCAGCACAGTGAAAAAGTAACAAAGAAACTGGCTAAAAACAATCCAACAGGAGGAGCAAATGAAAATGAAGCAAGTGCCATTGATAATTTTTCCTCGTCCGGAATTGGAAGTGAAGATATTATCAAACGAAATTTGTCTTTAGACCAGACCAAAAATCGCGGAATGATAGAAAATGATAAACAGATTTATAACGTAAGCGTATCAAACGATACAAAAGATGTATCTTCATTTCCAAATTTACCAAGACATAACCCACTTCTCAGCGGTTGTCGACTAGTATATGACTCTTACGAAAGGTTAAAACGCTTGGATGAAGGCACATATGTAAGTTTGTAATTACTTTCAAAGCAACCTGGTAACAATTTTACTCACATATTTCGACCAATGCAACCTTTTGAATTCATTCATTCATTTAGGGTATCGTATGGAAAGCTCGAGATATTGCTACGGATGAAGTAGTAGCACTGAAGCAGGTAAAGTTTGATTCCGACATGTTGAAAGAAGGATTTCCTGTCACGGCCATGAGAGAAATTTCGGTGCTTTTAGATTTATCACATGAATGTATTGTTTCTGTAAGAGAAATGGTCGTTGGGAATGATTTTGATAAAGTCTTTATGGTTATGGAGGTCAGTCAGCTCATCCTCAAATGAATTTTCTGTATATCAGAATAAAAGCGTAATTTTTTTATTTTTTTCTCATCATGTTTCGTCCACATGTTCATACCTCTAGTTCATGGAAATGGATCTGAAGGAGGCCATGAAAACATCAGAATCGCCATTCCCCCAATCAGAATTAAAATCCATGATGTTTCAAATCCTATCGGCTACACAACATGTTCATAACAAATGGTATCTTCACCGCGATTTGAAAACAAGTAATATATTGGTGCATAAGACGGGTAAAGTCGCTCTTTGTGATTTTGGTTTAGCGAGAAAATATCAAATGCCTTTGAAGGCATTGACACAAATGGTAATAACTTTATGGTAAGTAGCTTATGATAAAACAAAATCTTGATGAATTTCTTGGTTGTTCTGACGACATCTTATGGATACAGGTATCGGCCTCCAGAACTATTGTTTGGTCAGACAGTATACGGCCCTGAAGTCGATATGTGGAGGTAAGAATGCAGGAAATTTTCCTACTTTTTCCACGCTCAAAAGAGCATTGACTACCATATAAAGTATTGCTTACGATATTTCTTATTGTCTCTAGTATTGGGTGCATTTTTGGTGAACTTATTGCCAAAGAAGCAATGATCCAAGGGCAAGGCGAACTCGACCAAATTGATAAAATATTCAAACTTGTTGGTACACCAACAGATGAATCATGGCCAGATTTTTCATCGTTGCCTAATAGTAAAACATTTCGATGGAAAATGGAAGCGTCTCAATTATATAATAGGTTCCAAGCCAATTCTTTTTCGGGATGTGGACAACGTACTTTTTTGGATGGGCATGGGTTTGACTTATTACAACAACTTTTAACTTTGGATCCAAAAAAAAGAATAAATGCAAACGACGCGTTAGAGCATTCTTATTTTAAGGAGGGAGTTACAATGCAAAACCCTTGTTTCAATATCTAGAGAGTGAAGAATACAGGAAAGTAAATATACTCATTTGATATTATTGACCGAGACATATTTTTGCATTTTATTCTTTGAGAGAAAGTAATCCAAATATGAATATTTGAGTAGAATTTATTAACAACTACATCGAATGTATTTAGACTGCAGCAGTATAAACATATCGTTTACAACAATTAATTAGGTACAGCAAATAAGTTGCATGTAATCAATCTTGCATGATTAAAAAATTCTTTTTTCTTAAAAAAACAAATTTTGCATGCAAATGAACATCTACACAAAAATCTTAAGGAATGGATGATGTACTAAGTAAGAAAAGGCTGCTTGGTATCGCAATAGGATTTATTGCATTAACACCCCTTACAACAGCTTTTAGTCTCTTTCATGTAGACTTATTCCTGACAGCATATGAATTGCCTCTAGCTTCTTATGCTGTTGGTAATGCAATATATGCTTTCATTAATACAGCCAACGATGTTGGCGGTGCATGGCTTGTAGATAGCCTTGGTCAAAAAACTGATAGAAGTAGAATACTATCCATCACAGGAATTCTTTTTGCATTTTGCTTCTTAACACTGTTCTTTCGATTTGATAAGATATTATTTGGGTCTACTTCATCAATTCCTTCTTCCTGGCCTCTGATACATTTTGTGCTATCAATGTCACTTTATGACACAATGTATTCGTTTTCGGCAATTTTGACTGGTTCCATTTTTACAGATAAGCTTTTACCCCAAAACACAAAAGTAAAATTTTTGGCCTTTACACGTTTTTCCGGCATGATTCTATCCTTTGCAATCGCCAAAATTGGGCTCAATATCTTTGATGCAAAGGATTTGACATTGTTCCAAATATATGTGGTAATCTTAGCTATACTTACTGCGGCATTATTCCACGCCTCACAAGTTCTCTCACGATCCACTTCAATGTCATCTATCCCATCTAAAACAACAAAAGATAAGGGAAATGAATCATGTTCTATCAAGAAAAAAAAGTTGAATATAAAAACTGCCCTCCATGATTTATCTCATCATAAAAACTTTCAAAGGTGGATTTTCATGGAGATGTTTTTGGAGTGTCAGGTGACATTTATATCCTCTTTTTCAAAATTATTCGTGGATCGTCTTCTATTTGTCCACAGAAGAACAACAACGTCTACCGGATTTTCACGAGAGAATTGTGATTGGATTTTATCGATTATGGGCCCTTTAGGGCAGGTAACATCTCTATTTTGTTTTTATGCTATTGCAAAAGTTGGTTACCACAAGATATATCTGGTTCTGTTCCGCTTGAAATTTATTTCCGCAATATTGATGCTTTTATTTGCAACACCGTCGGATAAATCTGCGGTTTGTTTTTTTCTCATTATGAGTAAAGTGGTGACAGGTGCAGTACAAGGCTCAGGGTATGTCCCGTCATCTACTTTTAATAATTGATCTTTGCATCTTTATGCTTTATGCACATAATCACATGCTTTTTATGGTTAATTTATTTGATATAGATTCACTCTTGCGATGGCAGATATGGTCACAGAAATGAAATATATTCAAATTAAACAGGACAGAATGAATGAAAGTTCTCTTGCAGGTATGTTTATGGGAGCCAATGCACTAATGTGCAAACCAATGGATTCATTGTTGCCTATAATTGCCGCTTGGGGATTAGACCGCGCAGGATTTGCTGTAAATCTAGAAGAAGATTCTGGAGCAGAGATTTCAAATGCGGAACAATGGACTTTATTTTATCTTTTAATAGGACCATCTTTGATCTTTTCACCCCTTCAACACTACATATGGGATAATTATGACTTAAGTGTCGATCGTGTCCAAATGATAAGCAGGCAAATAAAAGAAAAGACTACAGAAATATTTCCATAGATGAAAACATGAATCTTTCTCCTTGATAGTATGTAAAACTTTAGGAGCAAGTAGAACATATTTTGTACTATAAGAGTTCACCTCGAAACTCCGAAGCGCTTTCTTTCTCGAAGAAGGTAACAATCGCCTACATAAATGTTATGTCATCAAATTTTTTTTGTCTATATTCATTCATTGCCGTAATATTATCTCCTTTCTTGTAGAAATCGATGATACTATCATATATTCGCATAAGTCTGTGTCTGCCTTGCTTTCCTTTTTCCAGTTTGACCCTCTTCTTTGTGCTGTGTTGACTATATTTGAAATTTTTGCGGTTCTCTGGAGAGTTTTTTTCTAAAGAAATGCAAGCATTGAAGAAGGCTGGCATCTTGTTTCCTGCATTGTTTGCAAAATATGCGGAGAAGTTTGAGTGAAATAGTACAGTCTCGTACACTGCACGAGCAGCTGATAACCCACCCGAAATTGACTCATGTTGCAAATATTTTAAGCATACATCTGGGATCATATCTTCATGCTGCAGGTCTGTGTCAGCAACCGAATGATCGTTTCGAGTTAGAAGGAGAATCCTGATGAAAATGGATGATATCTCTTTTTCATAGCCTGACTTGGACGCGAAATTTGTTAAGAGATGATTAAACAGTGCTAAAAGAACCGTCATGTGAGAAGAATCATGTATAGGAATGACATCAGATGCCATACGAAGAACATCTAAAGCCTTCGAAGGAAGCTGATTTGATTTGGATTCGTTTTCATATTCTTTTTTGAATTGTGTTAGTAACCCCACTGTGTCCAATTTTTGAATAAGGTCTGCATATTGTAACCATAACGGAACGAAAAGTATGCTATCTTTTCCATTATCAGCTGCTACGGTTGCTTTTCGTAGTATTTTTTCAGCCTTGATAATGTTGTCTGATTGAATCAGATATGTAGTCCACTGCAATAACAATTGAGGAGATAAGACTTTGGCACTTTTTGCTCTCTCAAACAATTGACCATAATATTGATTTCCAATCTGGCTATCCAAAATTGAAGAATCAGCTTGAATAAAAGCAATACACTTCATATGCATTTCTTCAGTTGAAATTTTTTCTAAGGCTTTGTCAAGTATTTCCAATATTGAAGCAATTTTTTCTTCCGCATTTCCATCATCATGATCATGTTCGATTTCACTACCATTATCACTTTTATAAAACCCTATTGTACCATCCACAGTTTTATTTTTCCAATGCTTTGTATTGTTCGGTACATAAGTAGCACGTGCAATCCAAGCATCAGGTAAGTTGGAGAAGTCATCCTCTATACTTTGCAAAATCTCTTTTTTTACGTTTTCTGTTTGAGGGAATAAATGACAAAGTGACAAAAAGTCGAGTCGAAATTCAACGTCTTTGGGGATTTGTTTGATAGCCATTTTATAGATTACAAGGGGAACTGCCCCAGTATAAAGGCCAGAGTTTGACCCATCACTTATAGCCTCATTAGTATTATCGTCAGGATCATCCTTTTCAGTATCTGTAATCTGTAAAATTTCTCTTCTACCCCTTATTTTTTGGGCATAATGCCACTCTAATGAGAAATATTGAAGATAAAGCTGCTTGGAAGTAGGATTTACTCGAATTCCTCGTTGCATCAAAACTCGCGCATTTTTAATTGATCCACCATAAACTCCATCATCGGAATCTAAAAAACCAAAGAACTCATGAGATGCAGCTTCAATCCATAGAGCTGAATTTTTAGGATGTACCTGCAATGCATCAGCATATATTTTTCCAAGCATGCGAAACGATTTGGTTTTCTTGGCATATTCTGCGTGTTGAAGATATAGAGAAACATCGTCACGCCATTTCCTAGTAGCACGTGTAAAGATAAAATGAATATTTCGGATGATCGAGCCACCACCAATAGAACTTCCCTCTTTTCTTTTTCCACCATTATTTTCATTGATATTTCTTGCTTTACGACGGCGTTTATTTTGCTTGTTTCGAAGTTTACGAAGTTGTTCTAGTGCCATCTCCGCTTCAGCATATCGAAGAAAGTCTGCTTTTCTGGCTACTCTACGTCTTAAAAGATATTCAGACTCTCGACGTCGTGAAACAATTGCACGAACTTCAGACTAATCCCATTTTATTAGAAGAAATGAAAATAAATTGAATAAAAAATAAGTTTTTATAAGATGGTAAAATAACACATACCTCAGAAAAGATCCCATTTTCCATCAAGTCTCGAAGAGCTGGGACCATTTCGTCCAAAAGGCTTTGTACTTGTTCTGCCATGGTGAAAGTATTTGAGTGATCGAGTCAATGTCTTTAATGGCTATTATACACAAAAAGTGTTCAATTTTCTCTGATATTTTATTGCTTTGATGCAAATTTTGTTGGTTATCATCAAAGAATTTTTAATGGAAGGATGTGATGAATTGAGCTCGGAAAAGCCTTTCGTACGTAGATTTTATATCCCAGATATTTTTCCAGATGAGTGGCGTAGGAACCATACTATCGTCGAACGAAGATTACATTAGTTGAAAATCTACGTATGGTGCTGCACAGAACATGAATTGATGTTGAAACTTCTTTGCATTTGGGCACAACTTTCTCAAAACAAATTTGTGCAACTTTCTTGAAAATTATGGTTCGACCATCCCTCAAAGCAGCTTCCATGTTGCTTCTAACAGCAAAAACATCTGGATTCACTTTCGTTCCTAATCACATTTCCACAGCTCAGCGTACATTTGTACAAACCTCATCTACCCAAGTACATGCAACTGCCCCAACACTTGTCATCTACTGATCCATAAAGACAGCCTTTGACACTGTTGCCTATGGCTTAGGTGTAACAGATGAGGTCAAAGGAACAGGAGTGTGGAAGGGATTTGAGCTCAAAAGAGACAAATCTGAAGATGAAGAAGAGGAGGATAAAACAGAAGAAAAGTAATGTGAATCTGAAGAAACAATGAGAAAAGATAAAGTACTGAAATGTTTTATTCTCTAGAATGATGATGTATGAGGGAAGGACCTCATATGTTTGAAGAGGTCTTAAGGCCAGAGATATTTATTTTTCAAGTATTTTCGTGATATTCTTGATCAACTTCATCACATTTTGATTGCGATGTAAAATGAAAGATATATTGTTTTCAAAAGTGATAAGTCTTTTTTAAGGTAAAATTGTTATAAAGAATAACTTTACCTTAGCCTGTGCGCTTTGAATTTCCTGTCCTATTCTATTGAGATGTCAAAAATGTTGTTGAAGCATAAATTTGTGTTTTTCAAGTCTTCCTTCCCACATTGCTGTTCATCTTTTCTTTGATCGGCCGAGATTGATATGTTACGTCATCATTTCTTAGAACGATGCAAACGTAAAACACGTCATACATTCTTTCATTCTTTGTGCTCTTGCGAGTGTATTATATTTAGGAGTCACGAGGAACTATTTGGAATAAAAAAATCGATTTTGTACTCCAAATGAATTAAAATGATACTACCGTACCTAGAATGAAATAATAGCCTATGTTTTGCGTGCAGTAATGAACAATGTAGTCATGAACAATGTAGTCATATGTATCATTGCTGTGGACTCTAGAGAGATTGACATCATTACGGATAGCCATAAAATTGTTCCGGAAGAACAGAACATAAGCCAAAGAAGACGAACAAAATGGTGTTTTACTGAACCATTAAGACAGCTATTGACTCAGTTGCATATGGCTTAGGAGTAAAAGACGAAGTCAAGGGAACTGGTGTCTGGAGTAGCTATGAGCGAAAACGCGAGAAGACGGAGAAGGAATCAACAGATTCAGCAGATAAAACTAACTGCTGTTCTCTGCAAAGTAAAAAGGATGGAAAGGAGGCTGGTGGATGATAATGGCCGTTAGTTTAGTTCATAGAAAGAAGTCCGTCTTCTTTTTAAAGAACTAGCTAACACAACACTAGACATTCATTATTTTCATCATGAATCGCAAAGGGTACGTGGATAAATTGTCTGCTCTGTAATGACGACATATGTGGATTAGCATTGTCCTTTATGTCCGAAAAAATCACCTGAGAGAATTGTATCACGAGCTGACACTGAAACTTACGCCTTGGTTGTTTGTGATGGAACCAGGACCTGTTTTGTAACTATTGTCGATCCAAGGATTAAAACCAAAGTAAAATAAGCAAATCAGTTAAACTGGGGAAAAAATCGCACTGTTTTTTTAAATCGAAAAATTTTTATTGCTCATGTATCCACATCGCCAAGTGAATGAAGGTTGACGAATCTGCATCGACGAGATGCAGAACAACATTTCTAGCATGGCACTTTTTTAATTTTCAAGAATTACTCTCAATTTGTCTTTCCATGAGAAACAAAATTTAAATGCAGAGGTTGAAACATTAGCAACACGAAAGCGTTACTGAAAAGAATGCCCCCTTTTCAAATAAAACTATTTTTTTGACAGCCCAAACAAAATGTAATGAAATTATTTTTTTAACAAAAATAAAAAAATAAAAAATCTATTTTTTTTAGAATCTTTTTGTCTTGGTACTGAATCTATAGCACGTGCTACCGTACTTGATCTAAATTGAAGTTTTATACATTCAACTCTACACTTGCCTCACCCACAACATCGACAATAACTAAGTCATGGGAAACTTTTTTTCCTCTAGTTTTTTACCGGGCGACTTGCCGAGTATTGCTATTGTGACATGTTGCGTTCTCACTTCTGCTACATTGGTGTGCAATTTACACAAGATCCCCCCCCTGATTTATGACAAACTTATTTTACAAATGACAGAAGTGTGGTATCGAACTGTCTTGGATGAAGTTAAGGAGGGAAGTAGTATTCTAGATATTGGCATAGGGACTGCAGGTAAGCTGAAATAAAGAAAAATATATGTTCTCTTTTTTTTCATGAAATGATTCGGTAAAGTTTGTGTATTTAGTACATTCTCAATCCATTTAACCATTCTTGTGTATACATCAGGTGCTTTGCTAAGATGCAAGGAGATGCTCTTGTCCAAAAACATCTCTGTCACTGGGATCGATTATAACGAAATCTATGTAAAAGCAGCGCAAGAGTCAATAGAACAAAATAATCTCACATCTTCGATTGAAGTAGAATATAAGTCTGTTTATGATATACCAGCTCATCCACCAATTATATTGACACTTCCCAGTGATAAAAGCAAAAAGAGATATTTTGATGCTGCTTACTTCAGTGGTTCAATATCGCTTCTTCCAAGCTCTGTCGAGGCTCTACGTGCTGTAGCAGAAGTTGTTAAACCAGGTGGGCTCATTTATGTGACCCAGACATATCAACGTAAAAGTCTTCCTCTCTTGAAATACATTAAACCATTATTGAAGTTTGTAACAAGCATCGATTTCGGGCAACTCGTAATGATAGATGACGTTGAAGATCTATGGAGTGGAAGCGGACTGGATGTGATTAAGCACGAAGTTATCCCTGGAAGTATTGACAATCGTTACCAAGCTGCCTATCTGACTATCCTCAAGGTACCAAACAGGATTGTCAGTCAGTAGTACCTGAGAAATAAAATATAGATAAAAGCAGTACATCGATGCAGGTAATTACGTTTGTTTTTTCATCTATGATGAATTAGTTTGTGTTAAATAAGTTAAGTTTGTTTACTTCAAATTTAATGCAAGATGTGTATAAATCAAGAGTTAATTTATCGCCCACCATCTTCAATCGATTCAGTTAGTAATTCCAGCAGTTTATCAACACCGATTGCTCTCCACATCACCTGCCAGTTATTATCAATGGGTGCAGCATCAACGGGCCTTCGTTCTACTAGATGCATTTGTTCCGGGCTTGCTCCATATGGATACATACCAGCCTTTTCTGCTCTTGCATGCATGGCTATAAGCTCTTCCTCAGTCATTGTTGGGCTTCTGCTCATGAAATTTATTCCCTCAAAAACACGCACCCCACCTCTCTCTAAACATTGAAATTGGATTGCTTCCTTGTATTCTCCTTTCATATAAAGAACAAGATATAGTGAGCAAAAAATGAATCATAAAGATTTTGCTCTTGCTTCGAAGTAGCAAATTAGTTCAATACTCTCACCTGTTTCTGCATCTTTCTTTACGTCTACAATGTAGTTGGGGAATTCAACTCCAAATCCGCTTTCACGCAATACTCCTGCAGGATCACTTTCATCCACTCTACCAAAAAGGAAGTAATGCGCACCATTGGCCACAGGTGACTTATCCCAAGATAGTTTAGCAGCGTTAGGCGATGGACCTTTTACAGCAAAATCATCAATCCAACCTTTACCATCTTCAGTTAACTTTGTGCAAGAATTATGAAATGAAAAAATGCAAATAAATTAATAATTGTGCTGAAAGTCTGGAACAATTTTTGGCAAAGTCACACTTACTTTGATATCAAGGGTTGTATCATAAACTTCCTTGAATTGAGTCCAATCATGAAACTTATGTTCGTACCATTTGCCTTGGTACTTTTGTAAGTCGAAATCATTCATACTGGGCTGTTTGACTAAATCATATGCAGGGCATCCTTTCACGATCTTTTCTTCATAATTATCATTAACAGCAAGATTGAAATCACCCAATCCTGCCTTCCCATCAAGCCCTGCTCCAATGTAAGCAAAAAAGGATGATATAGCAAAGATATTAACAGCCGTTCGGAACTAAGCATATATTGAATATTGAAAGATCAAAGCGAGCGTAAAAATGAAAGTTGAGGTTGAAGCTTAAGAAATCTAAATTTGATCCAAAATTTCACGCAAGATTACACATACCTCCTTCGAAACGGTCATGGCACCAAGGAAAACAATGTTTCCAATCAAGAAGGGAAGAGGAATCAATCCGCCAAGAATTGGCCCGGGACTTCCATGCAGAACGTCACTAATCCACAATATTGGTTGTAAAATTGGATGTCCAACAGCAAAGAAGATCCAGAAGTTTAATGCCGCAGAGAAATCTTCTGGGCTTGCATTTTCTTTCATAGCCATGATATTTTGAATGAAATCCATCCAAGCACTTCCGTGTAGAGCGAAACTTCCAACAATGGATGCTAGTGCTATTACTGGTGTGGCGACAGATTTCAAAAGATCAGTCTGCTTTTCTTTCGAAGCTGTAGATGTCGCCTCGCGTAAGATATTGATGAAAGAATCAGCAAACGCTCGGTTTACTTCAGGTGAAACAACTGGAGCAGCTGGATGGAAAGTGAACTGCATTTCATCATTAATAGTTAAGCAGGACACTTGGTACAAGCATCCTGATCTAGCATGAGAAGTTGCAAAATACAAGTTTTTGATTTTGTATCTTTCTTCTCTTGATTTTAAATTTTCACGTTTTGCTATGCCTTCTCGTTCGACTCCTTTTTGCTTTTCATAGACACCTGCATTGGTGACCCCAGCAGAGTATGCTCTGCCTTGACTAGCTTCACTAACGGCAGTCAAATGGACTAAATTATTCATGTCTGCAATTTGCATAGCGAAATCAAAAACTCTGACAGCATTCTCTGGTCCATTACTATCAAAGAATTCCTTTGTTTGTTTGTTGGATTCAACAGACAAATCCCAGAAAGGTTTTGAATCAGATTTATCAGGGATTGGTCCAAGCATGAGATCCATACTGCCCGCATGACAACTTGGAGTAGCGCAGGAATCTTTGTCATGAAAACGTCGCATATCCAAAGATTGCAAAACTTTATAATTTCTTTTTTTCCCAGAAGCATTTTCTTCAATATTATCATTCATCTTATCTGCCCCCTCAATGAATTTTGAAGCAGTTACAGCAGCAGCAGCGGTGAGAGCATTGGATATAGTGACACCTTTTCCTCGACAAGCTTTGAGAAGTTGATTCGTATCTTCCGCAGAAAGAGTACGGAACTCAGTTGTAGAATATCGCCCCCCTGCTTCAGGTGCAGGTGTAACAGAGTTATTGACATCACTTTTAATGGTATTCAGGGGCAGGTTACCAGTTTCTGTCGTATCTCCTCCAGCGGCACGCCCTGTAATTGTGGTAATAGCATTCATGATACTGTTATCCGATTCTGAAGATTTAAAATCATCTGGAAGAATGACAGGGCTACGGAATCCTTCGGCAGCTTTGCCTGCTACATATGAAACCACTTGTGGGGATGCAATTCCTCCATCAAATCGTGCTTCTTTGAACACATTTTCAGGTCCCAAGATGGATTCTTCAAGGGAAGGAGGAATATCTTCAACAATTTTGACTGGTGGAGCTTCATTGCTTCCAATAGATGACTCATTCTCAATGAATGTAAGCAAATGATCAAATAATAAATGAGCAGAACTCTGGTCAGAAATAGCGTGGTTAAATACAAGTGAAAGAGCACATTCCTGGCTTTCCAAAGCATTGTTTTCATCCCCATCAAAGCGATGCAGCCGTACCGACCAGAGCAAATTATTTGCGAAAGGCCCGTGGTCCAACAAGTATCGAAAAGATTCTTTCCAACTTGATTCCAATTCAGCAGCATCATTCACAAAGGAAGTTTGCAACATATTTTGATCATCCACTAGCTGCATTAATACATTTAGATCATCGGAGGGAATAAAGGCCTCCTCTAAATAATTTACAAACGTCTCAGGATTAGGTTCACCCTCTCGAACCATTTTAAATAAGTCGATACGTTTCGTGGGTTCACCGTCTCCTTTGATACTGGCACGTAAGAGTGGATGACATTGGATAGCGTTGGCAATAGCTTTTTTTAATGTGATTAACGAAGGTGTAGAAGAAAGGATGGCTGTAGAGACATGCGACATCGGTGGAAATGTAGAATCAGACAGAGAATATTGACGAGGGAGCATCAGCAATTCTTGAGATCCCAAAACTCTAGTTTTTTTGCTGTTTTTTTCCAACTTTTCAGCAAAACTTTCCTCCGAGTTTTCTATGGTTTCCACTGTTTTCGTGGCAAACTTATCTCCACTATCGTTATTTCCCTCCTCGGTGGAAAAAGGACCCGTTTCCGCGGACATGAACATGACTGGACGAGATAGCTCTTTCGGAAATGGTTGTGTTGAAAGAAATGATGGGGAGTTCATTGGAAGAGTAAAGCAATGAATTTTGCCATGCAATGCAGCTATTAAAAAACTTGCAAACTGCCAGCTTCTACTGGAGGGATTCATCGTGCTTAAAAACTCGTCCTTGATCAACAACAGATTATCTTTTAAGTTGATTCTTGAAGCTCACAAGGAAAAGGTGAAATATAAAATGTGTGCTGTGTTGAAGATTCCATCAAAAAAAGTATTGTATCATCACATATTGAAGTTTCTAAACAAATGACGTGGATACGTCAGTCAATTCAAAGAAACGAAAAAAAGATGAAAGATAGAAACCCGGAAATTTTAAACGGGACTCAAAAGAAACTCTTATCTTTAAAAACTAAAAAATAAATAAATAAAAACTTCTAAATTTCTATTATTTCTCTCATTATTGAGTCGCCTTTTCAAATAAGGTTGAGATGTGTGGGATCGGGCTTGTTGTTGAAGGACTGCACATAGTGTCATTCGAATCAGATCGAACTCACGATGCCATAATTAACGATGTAAATAAAGTTGAGCATGCAGAGGTTAAAGTTGACGAATTATCTCTCAATCAAAGCTTTTTCTTCGAAGAATCGGATGCCAACAACATTGACAGTAATAACAAATGCTCTCTTCAATTATCAAATATTCTGCCTACGGCAGCAACGAAAATTCACTATAAGAAAGAGAAAAATGGATCTACTTTGAAAGAAAATGATTTGAATGCGTTTGAAACTCCTATTCCAGTACATGAAACTCATGAAAACAGCAGCAACAACTTTGAAGATTTCTTAAAAATTCTTGCAGAATCTTTACATCGCCGTGGACCGGATAAGTCTGGTGTATGGACAAGCAATATCTATCAAACCAATAAATCTGATGCTAAATTTATCTGGGAACCTACAAAAGTACATCTTTTTGGAAGTGTGCTGCATATGTCAGGGTCACAAATGACGGCCCAGCCAGTTCAACTCATAGATGGATCACAATTCGTATATAATGGGGAAATATTTGGATTTAGGCATCATTCTGATCCAACAATTGTGTCAAGATTTGCAGGAGGAACTGATTCATATCTGACTGCATCAGGAGATCCTGTTTTATTGAGTGCATCCAATTATCTTTTCTCAAATAATTCTTCATCAAACAACGAAAATTCATCCATGTCTGATACATCCTGGCTACAAATACAAATCAATGAAATTCTTACTAAATCGAGCGATGTAAAATCTACAGATCATCGGTGCAGTGACTTTGACATTGCATTAAGAAATCTATTGGAACGCATTGAAGGTCCCTTCTCTTTCATACATTACTGTCCTCGTCGACAACGCATATTTTGCATGAGAGATATGTTTGGCAGAAGGAGCTTGTGTGTCAATATAATTGATCTTAGAGAAGATGGTAAGGATGATATATTATCTAGGTCTTCTGATTTTGCACTATGTATTGCAAACGTTGCTATGAGTCCGAATGCACTCGAATTACCATGCTCAGGTGCTTTTGTTTTTGAATTACAATCGCGAACTTGTCAAAAAAATATTGACTCGGGTAATGCTTTATTTGACAAGTACTGTATTCGTCATTTGGTCAGGTCCGAGATGCATCAATCACCGTTTCAAAAAAATCTCCTCGACAAATTTTGGAAAGTTAATGCTGATTTCAACATAACTAAGAAAGACCAGAATGAATCATCTCAAACACCCTCTCCCAATGATTTAGAACAGCTTGATCATAGCGATAATGGCAATAATTATAAAAAGGACCTCTTCCTATTCGGAAAGAATCGATCTTTATTTCGAAAAGCATTTACAAATGCTATAAATCGTCATATTTCAGGTCATACCCATATTGCACTTCTCTATTCAGGTGGTGTCGATAGCAGTGTGATTGCCGCAGTTACAGCGCAAGAACTTCAAAAGGAACATCTAAAGAAAAAGTCTGATGTGCAAACGAAACCAGTATTAGAATTGATTAATGTCACATTTGACCCAGAAAAAGGACCTGATCGTCATACAGCGCTCTGCTCTCTAAAAGATTTATTTACAACATGTGTTCCAAAAACTGCCCCCGATGTTCGGTATGAATTATTTTTGGTTGATAAATGCTATAATGATTTGAAACCTGAAAAAGTGATGCGACTTTTAGGATCTAATTCTACAGTAATGGATTACAATATTGCGACCGCTCTATGGTGCGGCAGTCATGGTTGTGGATACCGTCTACGTTGGTGGCCAGAACTCGTGCAGTTGACTTTTCCAAAGAATTCCAGCCCTGATGATAAAGTCAAATCTAATTTCAGAAAAAGTAATGATGGTATGAAACCTAATTATTCTACAGATACTCAAGGACAAGATGCAGTAGAAGTTCAACAAGAGATGAAGATTCTATACGAACTGATGATACAGGCAAACGTTCCTTTATTCAAGAAACCTGGTAGCGAAAGACGCAACACTTTTCATCATTACATACCAAAACAAATTGAGAGTTCCAGTATTGATGTTGAAGAATGTAATGGTGACAATATTTCTGTTCCTATCTTCCCATGTATTCCCCAAAAAAGTCTTTCTAATAGTTACGGGAAGATAAATTGCAATTTATATACTGACCAATATGCTGTTGATTCTCACCGAAACAATTTGCCATCCGCCAAAGGCCGCGTTTTGTTGGTAGGCCATGGAGCTGATGAGCTTATGGGAGGATACGCAAGACATATATCTGCATTTGAAAAGCGCGGGCATGAAGGACTTATCAATGAAATGGGATTAGATCTCGATCGATTATGGCAACGTAATCTTGGTAGAGATGACCGCGTTTTGTCCGATTTCGGAAGGGAAACTAGACATCCTTTTCTAGATGAAGAATTTATTGAATGTATCAGAACTTTACCTCCTCTTGTTGATAAAATGTATTTGAGAGATTTAGCTTCTACCCGTGATATTGGTTTACACTCTTCTGCAGCTAGATTTGAGAAAAGAGCTATACAATTTGGTACTCGAATTGCTCAAAGATCAAATAAAGCTCTAGTTGGAACTAATAGAAAAGGAAAAGGGACTGATAAATTTATTATGAAATGAAATATGATGATGGAACCTTGAATGATCATGTTGCTTTGTATTGTATCTTTTATTTTCTTATGTTTTCAACTATGATCAAAATCGTTCACAATATGGCCTTAAGTCCATTTCATGAGTCCATGCAGACTTTTGCTGACTTGCCAAGTGCCAATAAGCATCTGCAATATCATCTGGATTCGCTAAACCATCTTTAGGTAATTTTTCTATAGCTTTGCTGAAGTTCTTTACAAATTCGAAATTGTGATTGGAACCAAACGAAGCTTTCGATGAGCCTCTTTTAAAAATGAATATGCAAATAAAATCTATTAGTTAACGTACCTCCCTGATCCATGGTGTATCCACCGCGGCATCGATGATCACGTGAGATACATGAATACCCTTTGGACCCAATTCTCTTGCCATGCTTTGAGATAAGGCTCTCAAACCTGACTTTGCAACTGAGAACGCAGCAAAATTAGCAGCCCCTCTTGTAGAAGCCGTAGCACCGGTAAAAATAATTGTTCCAGCTTGTCTTGGAATCATAAATTTTGCTGCCTCCCGTCCTACGAGGAAACCAGAATAACACGCCATTTCCCAGCATTTGTAAAATTTTTGACTTGTTGTTTCTAAAATAGGAAAAGAAATATTCGCTCCAACATTAAAGATGCAAACTGAAATTTCTCCAACATTTTCTTCGACTGATATAGATCAACAAAAGAAGTGTATCAAATCACTGCAGAATGAAAAATTATTAAGAATTCTTAACCTTCACAACCTACCTTCCTCAAACAAATCTATTACATGTTTCTCTTTTCTTGCATCACAGGAATGTGGTATTATCATAAAATCGGTTTCCACTTCTTCTTTCAAGGTATCCTTTTCCTCCATTAATTCCCTTTGGAGCTTTTTCACTTGATGTTTTAAAGCATGCGCATCTCTTCTTGCAACCACTGTAATGAGAAGTTTATCAACATGTTTAAGTCGAAAAATTAGACAAGATTAAATTTCAATAGCATATACAAGTCCAAATACACGCATCAATTGTACTTTACCCGTCACATATCCTTCTCTTGTAAATCTACGGGTTAGAGCCTCGCCAATTCCAGCTCCTGCACCGACAATAAGGCACACTTGTCGCTTTTCATTCTTTTTTCCTTTCGAATCACGACGCTCTGCCGAGAACGACCTGGTCAGGAACTTCTTGGTCGCAAAATAAGTAGAACTGGACTTTATGGAGGAATGAAATCTTTCCCAATAGACCTTCTCTGGAATGGAAGCTACATTATGCATAGGCCTGATTTCAAAATTCCTGTGGAAAGTGTTGAAACGACAAAAATTGCTATTACGGAGGAACATTGTTTGATGGTACTTATTTCCTGAGCTTTTATGAAGGATTCCTGAAAGTGTAGCAATTATATAAAATTGAAAATTGACAGAAATGCAAAAGGCGAGGATATTTTTGTTTTGTTTTGAATTTGTCAGAAATAATGAGGATCATCTATGCACATACTGCTATTTGGAATTCGTTTGGTTGATTGCCGTGATGACATGTTCTCTATTTGAATGTAGGCTACCGTACCATACATCAGCCAAGAACATTAATTACGATGATGTTTGTTGTTGTTCAAAGAAACCGTCAGGAAATTTGTTACACGTGACCTCTAAATAAAAAAGTACATATACACTCTGCTGGCAACTTCACATAAAAGCGCTGTAATAAATGCTAATTGATACTCATTACTCTATATTATTTATTATATATCCAAAAAAAAAGAAAGATCAGAAAATCCGCCGTAAGAAGTCACATTAACTGAAGTATTGTTTCCGCCAGATTGATAGACTAACAGGATTCATCCGAGTAGGAGAAAATAAAACACCAACCTATTGATATTTTATCGTAGATGGAACGCATCCATTCATTCCAGCACTGTAGAGCATAAAATCTGACAAATTAGATATGGGATGCAAGCATTCTGTAGAAGAAGATATTAATGAGACTCATGTCGAATCTGGAATCCTGACAATTTTCGGGAAAAAGTATGTAGTTCCACCTGGGAAACCCATGGTATTGTATCTTAAACCCCAATTTTGGGGAAATGTATATTCAGGAGATTATTTCGAAGTGGTGGATGTGAATAGTGGGGCTGGTTCGATAGTTTTTAAACTTGAAAATTCGTCAGCATCCAATAGAAATTCAATTGTTTTGAACGAGAATAATGAAGCAGTATTTTACTTGGATGGTAAATCCTTTTCACTGGATGGCACAAAAATAATTAAGAGAAATGGATGTGAAATGTTCCGGATAGCAACTAATTTTTCAAAAACAAAACAGAGAGGAATTGGTCTTTTCAATTTATCTGGAGAAAAAGTAAAATGTCGAGGAAAACTTGACATGCTTTCGTTGAAAGGTTCCATGTGGTATGGTACAAAGGGGTCAGAAGTTTGTATCGCTAAAATATGCTCCCCAATTGAAGCTATGCGGATAGTAGGAAAGGGAATCATTTTAGACCAAAATCCAGATGCATATTATATCGTTATACCCCCTGGTGTAGACACAGCCCTTGTTTTTGCGTTCATTTTGACATCAGAATTAACGGCACATTTGTCATTCACAATGTAAATTAGGATTTGATGGACTTCAATTACGAACTTGTGAAGTTTTTCTTTATTCAGTCTACATAAAAATCAATGATAGGGTTAGGAAATAGAATCAGGAGTTAAATAAAACTTATGAAAGCAAAAGATACATTTTTTTGGGGCTCATATTTTTATAGCATTAGATAAACAGAAAAGGCAGGAATGATACAATCCAATAAATTTCTATGCCTTTCGGTTTAAAATTTGTATGATTAATGTTGTGTATGATTATGGTTCCTATTGTAGTTTTTATTAGAGCAGATAGCTTTGGGGTACAGAGAGTACATACTGTACCCATAATAACTTCTGGGACCAACCAATTATTTTTCTTGGAATCCACAAAGTGTTAATCACAACATAGCCATGAGATCAATTCTTCCCCACGAACCTCTCCCCTCAAGTGGCTTAGGTTACATCAACATTCAAGGACTTTTTATACCAAAACAAAATTCCAAGAAGAAATCTAAAGACTCCGATAAGAAGTCCGATGAAAAAAAAGAAGAGACTAAGGAGGACTACAAGAAAAAAGCTGAAGAGATTACTCTCAAATTGACGACAGCATTGAATGAATTGCCTATATCACATAAATTACAATCATTAGATGTTTATCAATGTTGTACAAAAGTAAAATTGACCTATGGTACGCCTTCGATTTCGAGAGAAATAACAAATTTTTTAAGACACAACAGAATTACTCCCTCAGATTTACTACTTCCCCTTTTGAGTGATGAAGAAGTTAGCAATAATTTGAAATATAGCACAAAGGCATTGCAAGTAAACCAATTAACAGACGTACCATTACCTCAAGAAGCGTGGAAGTTTGCAAGCCCCCCAAAATTTAGACGACTTCTTCCAACACCTGAAAATGAAAAAACTTTAGATAGTCACAAAATAGAAGAACTACGAAGTACTACTCGTTTTGTATATCTTTCTGGGCTTGTTGACGAAGATTGCGATGATTTAATGAAATTATTTGAATCAGTAATGAGAAGTGGTACAAAAGATGCCAAGGGACAAGACGGAATTATACTAGATGCTTTACGTGAAGTTCTCAACCCATTTGATTCAACAGGACATGGAGTAGAATTATGGCTTCCTAATAAAAAGAAAAAAATTGGCACCGCACAATATTGCTATATTGGAATGCGTTCTCATACAGATGCAGAATCTCTTATATTAAAATTACAAAATAAACAAATTAATCTTTGCTTCGAGACCTTCGTTAAAGGACGAATGAAAAAAATAAGTCTACCAACTCAGAATCTTTTTTTGGATTGGGCCGATGTATCAAGGCGCACCTACAAAAATGATAAGAATAATCCCAGCAATGAAAAACAAAATACTGGTCTCCCTTCTAAAAGTGAATGCACATCTACAACTGAATCTATACATATTCCTGGATTGGCTCTTATACCCAACTTCATTACATCGGAGCAGGAAGAAAAAGTTATTTTGGCAGCCATTACTGGTCCAAATGCCCCATGGGCTCCTAAACAAAAGCGTCAAAGTGGCAACGAACCAGTGAAGAGACGGGTGCAGCATTATGGGTATGTATTTGAATATGCAACTGCGGATGTTATACGGAAAAGAGACCCCGATTATATAGCAGGGGGTGGAGGATGTCCGCTTCTCCCTGCTATTTCGAGGAAAGTGATTACAGACCTAGACGTGGAGAAATTCATTAATGATTCCACTGAAAGTCTAGAAGGATGGAATGTATTTGCGGGAATAGTTGAGCGCACTAGGAGGACTGATTTTTCACCATTCTTGATGAAGAGTTCTAATGAAAGCAGTGATGATAATGGAAAAGACGATCCGCTATTATTTCCAAACATCAATCAAGTAACAATAAACGAATACGTTCCAGGCCAAGGTATTGGATCACACATCGATACTCCATCTGCTTTTGGAAACGGTCTCATTAGCGTAACGCTTCATGGTGGTTGCGTAATGGAGTTTCGTAAAAAGAATGAATCAGAACAAAATAAGGATAAAGTTACACGCAAACTTGTATATTTGCCTGCTAGATCTGCACTTCTTATGAGCGGCCCTGCCAGATATGAATGGGAGCATATGATAGTGAATAGACGAACAGATACTGTGAATGGGGTTGTTATACCTAGGAAGCTTCGTGTTAGTTTGACTCTGCGAACAGCTTTGGAAGAAACAGAATATAGCAATGCGACACCTCTGGAAATAATTGAATCTAGCATATTTCCCCCTCAGTGGTACAATCCGATCTCTTATGATATATGCGACAGGGATGAGAAAAATCGACAGGATTTAATCACCCCGGAGTGCGAAAAAAATCACGTCCATGCAGTGTATGATGCAATAGCAGAACAATGGCACCATACAAGGGGTAAACGGGGTGTGTTATGGCCAGGTGCCGCAGAATTTTTAGATAATTTACCTCGTGGTTCGATAGTTGCAGATGTTGGATGCGGAGATGGAAAATATTTCGCAGCTGGATGGGCTGCAGGATGTTATGTCATTGGAACAGATATAAGTTTACCGTTACTACAAACTGCCATGGGGCGAACTGGTGGGGCTGATCCTAGGCAAGTAAAGTATGACGAAAGCGGAGCAAGTAATAAACCTGCAATGGCTGTTGCTGATTGCCTTAATTTACCAATGAGAGATGGTTGTTGTGATGCAGCAATATGCATAGCTGTGATGCATCATTTAAGTAGCGAAGGAAGAAGATTGCAGTGTCTAAGAGAATTAAGACGAGTTGTCAAAGAGGGCGGACTAATCAATGTTCAAGCATGGGCTATGGAACAAGAAGCTAAAAGTAAAAGAAAATTTGCGGGATCTGATGTGTTTGTTCCGTTCAATGCACAGCCTCGTTTTCTAAATAAAGTTCAAGTAGAAAAGAAAAAAGAGATGAAAAAGGAAGGGGACTTAAAGTCAAAGGGCGTAGCAGAAATGTACTCAGAGGCATATGATGGAGCAGAATTTGATGAAAACAAGGGTTTAGTTGTGTTTAAACGATATTGTCATCTTTACCGATATGGTGAACTTGACGAGCTTGTGAAGCAAGTTGAAGGATTAACTCTGATTCAAAGCGGCTACGAGAGTGGAAATCATTTCGTTTTGGTTCGAGTGTCTAGCGTAAAATTCAATACTTGACCTGCTAATGAAAATAATATTTGCTTTACAAGTTATCTCTTTTTTATTCTTTTTGAAATTAGAGTTTTGCTCAAAATCTCATAGTCAGCCTCTTCTCCTTTATAATTACTTGGACTACTCTCATCTATATTATATTTCATTTTGTTCAAGTAAAATTCCATTGCCCGATTATTATTTTTGAAGACAGTTAGTAATACTCTTTTCATTTTCGTTTTCAAGCCGACCAATTCGATAATTGACATGCATCGTTTACCTATCCCACATTTTTGTGCATCAGGATGCACCTGAATCTCATACAAATAAATTACTTCTTCAGTAGGAAAATCATCATCATTCACTTCAAATCGAAAATGCGAAAATGATCGCACTAGGGAATTCAAGGATGACTGATTCATCGCAGATGAAGGAATCTCTTTGATTTCTTCAGTTACAATTAAAAAGCGTGCGCTTTCATGACGTAGTTCTTCGGATTTTGATTCAAGATCTAGTCCCCAACTGCTTGCCTCGTATAATTTAGACATATTATCCTTGAATAAACTCATACAAGAATCGTGCAAATCCGACGGAAGCGGGGATTTATAAAATTTAATGCGGAACTTCCTCTCGATATGAAGTTGTTCAGCGGATGATGGATTTGAACAATTATCATCGCAAGACGATTTAGATTGTTTTGTATTATACTCAAAAGTAGTGTATGGCTCTAAGTGTTCCAGAGGGTTGCGTAATTTTTCAGCATTGGATATGTTCTGATCTATCCTGCTCCGTTCATCATTATCGGTTTTTGGCATTTTGATTCTGAAGTGTTGTTAAGTTGTTACGATCTTTGTTTGAATTGTGCTCTTTATCTTATGCCACTGAAAAGGATGGATATGATTTCTCTTCTACCTTCATTCGTATAGCTTTCTACATACTTGAGTTCCTCAAATTCTTACTCGTGAAGAATAAAGTTACAAAACTAGGGAAGACATTTCTTAATTTAAAGCAATAATCAGAACTCTCACGTTTTTAGATACAAACTTAGATATTGAGATGACTTCTGTTGCTGATTTAAATATCTTCTACATATTATTAATGCAAAGCATT
>Ga0209092_10000772_pt1 | contig 32089 bp, 20 predicted proteins | sample FraStrMetagenome_FD_187446 | JGI IMG/M metagenome (GOLD analysis project Ga0209092, IMG submission 187446) | Marine eukaryotic phytoplankton communities from Arctic Ocean - Fram Strait ARC3M Metagenome (SPAdes) (version 2) | ecosystem: Environmental > Aquatic > Marine > Oceanic | place: Fram...
GAGGCTGCAAAACGGATACGAAAAGTGATAATCTCAACTCGTAGCAATAATTTTCAACATTACTTACCTGATTTGCAATTTAGGTAGAATCTTCGTAGATTCCCATATTGACCTCTTAATTTTGGGTCTCGACCCAAAATTAAGAGGTCAATATGGGAATCTACGAAGATTCTACCTAAATTGCAAATCAGGTGCGTAATGTTGAAAATTATTGCAACTAGTAGAGATAATAACTATATAGGTAGTGGTGAAATCGGCAATGTACTGAGACAGATCCCGCACCTTCACTTCCTCCGCATTGGAAATGCCTTCGCAAGAAGTTTAACATGTGGAGATCAGTACGATGCTATTTAAACACTTAAATAATAATAATCACATACTACTGCAACTTATAAAAAACGAAACAACTTAAAAAGTGGAGAAGACGGCGTTTTCGGGACTGAACGGTTTTTAGGCTATTGCGGAGGTTCTCATCATCGGATTTTTCTTTTTTTTATTACGTTGGATTCATTTTTTATAAAGCTATCAGAAGAGGTAACTTGGATAGAGCGGCGACTTTAATTTGACTCTGAAAATTCAATCAAAAAATATTCTGAATTCGATAGAGGTCAGCGTTTTATTTTTCAATTTTGATAATAAATTCTTGATTTTCTCAAGAACTAGTGCACGAAGAAAACGTTTTACTCTTGTTGCTTTGCTGTTTCAAGAGTACAAGAACTACATTTGTAGTACAGATTTCATCTGCTACCGAGAAGGACAAACTGCAGACGTCAGCATGAACAAATTATTATCTAACACACGATTGAATTGAGAAAAGACATTTTCATTCAAATGATGACTATAAATTAATGAAATAAACAATTATTAATTCACCATTCAATTCACAGGAGTGAAAATATTTTGAAACTTGTTTTTCATTAAGTTTGAAATTTGAGATAGCATTAACAATATAACAAACTAAAATTGATTTCATAATTTTAATTTTGATTGTTGAACAACGAATTGCTTCAGCATCGCTTTAGTTTGCTTTTGAAAAAAAGAAGGAAACTATCCAACAAAATTCAAGTACAAAAACAATTCTATTTTCTTGTAACCTATCACTAATTACTCTTTATTCTATAACGATGAAAGTAGGTTATTCAAACTGGAAAAGCTATCTCATGAACAACCCTGATAGAGCCATCTATGATGAAGAAGCAGGAGCACTGGAGAATCAGCAATCAACAACTTCCGACTTCTTTCTGAAAACAAACCCATTGTTTGTATCTCAAGAAGTTCTTACCAGAAGACAATCAATACCACCTTTTTCACACATTGAAAAATGTATCTATCCTAAGTTCAGACACCGAATGATTTACACTCAATGGCTTTGGAGAGAGATCATATACAGTCAAAATAGTCCCAAAATAACTCTTCAAATCAGGCAAAAAAGAAGGAAAACTACCATCATTTGAAGATATCATGAATTGCAAATCCACCCAAGACATCACTTCACTCTCACCTTCTGGAATGATGATTGGAGACAAATTTGAGAACCATGCTTTGCTTCCCCCAGTGTTAGCAGACATCCTTTTCAACCTAGAAGATTTTGGCGCCAAAACAATTCTGTTGAGGTTTATCAAAAAAATTAGGAGTATAAAAGAGGAATCAACCGAAAGGAACATTACCTTAGTTGAAGAGGAAGAATGGGAAGATATAAACAACACCAATCCCGACGCAGATTCGAACTCAGCAACCGAAACAAGCGAACAGGGAGATGATACCTTCAACGAACTCGGATGTCCCTACGAATTGAAATTCGGGAAAGTGCTCAAGTTCCTACGGGGTGAAATCCACCAGGACAAACTGGTTTTGGAAGTACACCTCCACCCCTGTTCCCTACCCTCTACGACAGCATGGCTCAACAAAGTGCATGACGAAAATTTAGAAAAACTAGTGAATAAAAACATCGAAAATTTTCAAAATAAATTTATCTCACCTCAAACCTCAAATTCTGTGACAGACTTCCAAAATGTTGCCACCTCAATTTCCAGGCTCTCCAACACATTAGAGAACCATCATGAACACAAGTTAAAAATCAAAAAAGAGAAAGATAAGAAGAAAGATGAGAAAAACTTCGACAATCTATCAACCGCTCAGCAAAACACCCTACTCATCATTACAACAACAGAGAAGCAGACAGATGAGGACCTAGAGGAACTTACCTTGACCCCCAGCATGAGGTCCTGCCTTGAGCAGACCTCAAGCATCAAAGTGCAGGTCCAACTTCAATACGAATTTTCCAGTAGGAAGAAATTCGTCTGTTCCATTTCCTCCGCAATGTGCGCCTCAATTAAACAAGGGACTCTGGCCAGTCAACCATCCCACATCAAGATCAACGAACTGACCCCATTCTGCACCCCAAACGAAAACAAAGACAACAAACTAGACCAAGCCACCCTTCTTTTACATGAGCGAGCAAATGTCGCTTGGTAAAGTTAGTGCAGAAGACGGTAAAAGAATTACAAAGTTGAGAATTACATTCCCAACTGATTTTAATTCTTACAAACATTATGTGAAAAATTTTCAATTGCTGCTTACCCTTCTCTCCGGCCCAGACAGCATCATCACCAAAGCAATCGGAATAATGGTATATCATGCCGAGGAGAACGAAAGGACCTATATCGCCCACGGCGAAGACGAATGGTGCTTCTTCGCAAGCGTCCTGGATCACATCCATCACAGGACGCAGCAATTTATTCACTTTGCAGGGGAAGGGAAGATTAGTAATCTCAAAGTGCGTCAGTTGGATTTCTCATCTCTAATGGATGAAATCGAGGGGTTCACGTTCACTTACCGCATCCCGAAATGGCTGAAAACCAGGAAACGATCCATCGACGAAGCAGAACCTTCCAACTCTTCAGGAACTCACAATAACTCGAACAAGAAACCAGGAAACAACAACAACATCAACAAAGAAAAGAAAGGAACGGACAAACGTGGTGAGAAAATGATCAATAGAAGCATAAATGATTGTTTGAAAGTTCCCCAGAATATCAAATGTGGGGACCTCTTCCACCCAGAAAATCGTAAAGGTATCATGGCAGCCAATTATATCGACGGGACGGAGAAGTGTAATAACTGGTACCACCGCGGTTTCTGTTACAAGAATTGTAAGTGGAGGCAGAGTCATAACAAGGTACTCACCTCTGAGGAGATCGACCGATGCAAGTCTTTCATGAAAAAGTTAGTTGAAAAATACGAAAGCAATAATGGTAGGTCCAACAACTGATCGAAATCTCAAAAAAATATTTAGGCAGAAATGAGTCAAATCCTTCAACTCGAACGTAGAAGTATGGAACAATATACATACGACACAAAAATTACTTAGCAAAACAAACAAAAAACAAAAACAATATAAAAACCATACAAACAATACAAAAAACAAAACAAAACAAAACAGATAAAATAAACAACAAATTTTAACCCACAATTTACAAAATTCAATATTCAATGAAATTTTATAGACAATATCATTTGAACTAGTATACTATTTAATGACATTCATTTCTATTATCTTATTTATATCAATACGTATATAATACACTAATACAATTCAAATCTATTTTATTCCAGATCAACAAAAACAAATCGATTTAATCCAAAATCAACCGAAAAGAAGATGCACTTCCATCGACGAAATTTTACTAATTTCTACCAAAATACCAAAATCAAATCCACAAAAACTAGATCCCTATATCGAAAAACAAGCGGAAGCACTAGCAAGAGAATCAAATTCTGTCTATTCAGAAGATGATGAAAAACAAAAAATCAAAGCAATGGAAAAAGCAGCAACAATTTTGAGTAATCCCCCTCAGCCCGGTATGGATTACTTTTGTAATCCTCAAATTTTTATTTTAATCTCTTAAGTAAATTTAATTTTTTGTTAAGTAATTTTTATTTAGAGTAAAAAAATAGTTTCCACAGGAGTAATCCAATTTGTTTTTGAAACAAAAAAAACAACAGAGATCGGTTCATCAAATCGATCACAAAATTAATTCGAAAGAACAAGAACAAACGAAGACGTATGAGCGCTTTGTTCTAATCATACACGGGCCAAAAAAAGTTTAAAAATTGGCTTCCACACCTATTCATCTTCGGTAAGCCCATCGTTGCAATTCGTCGTTTTATTATCCACATTCGCACTAACACTTGGTACCAAAACCATGGTCCTCTGAGCCAAATCAGATGAAACAGGGAATTGAGTAGCGGAAATTGGCTGGAATTGAGGCTGGGTATAGTAGACAGCAGGCGGTTGTTGAATCTGAGGATAATAAGATAGGTGCGGAGTGGGCTGCATCATAGGGTAATTCATTGCAGCCTGCGAAAAGCCGAACTGAAAACCATTGTTGACATGTCCACCTAACACTTGCATTTGCACCATATTTGATCCAACAGAACTGGTAATCGAACCGGAAGTATTTTTAGAAGCATCTAAAGATACAAAAGAAGGTACTTGCGGGGTGGATTCGATATTGGTGGACGAAGGATTTTTTTCTCCCGCTCCGAAAGCCTTGTACCTCGCATCACGGCTAGCATCCGTGCTTCTCTGATAGAGAGCATGGGTGGCCAAGTTCTTGTGACGAGAAGAAGCAAGCTTGTATTTCTCGGCAACATCGGTTGCGCCGACAAGCTTGGTGACGCCGTAGGAACGGAGTCCACGAAGCGTACAGCGTTCGGGATTATCGTATCCAACAAGAGATGCGACTTCCGATATAAGATTTGCAAGACGAGTCTTGCCGATTGTTTTTTTTGCAGAGGTAATGGGAAGTTCGTTTTTATTGTATTCCTTGTTAAAATTAGAATTAAAAACATAGTTAATGTAATGTTAAAAGAACAAAAAAATAAAGTATAGAAATACAATTTTGTGATAGGAAACTGTACCTTCATATTTTTTCCACTACTCCTCTGGTAGCAGTAGAGTCTCCCTTGGTCCTGAACACAGAGTTTTTTAAACTTGATCAGGTTACAAGGAACACAAAGAAGAGGGTCTTCTTCACAGATACAGATTACATCTCTTTTCAGAGATTCTGTCCTCCTAGTGGTGTTTGTGACCTTCAATTTGCAGGTTTTATCAAGCAAACCCACAATTTCTACCGATTTTCGCCCTTTAAATTCTCCACTAGGAACAGAAGAAAATACTAAATTAGACCATTTTAAATTAGAGTGCTTTAATGTGAATAACAATAAGTGTTAGTTATTATTTTTCCATAACAATAAATAGAAAACAAACACTTACCTCTTTACCACCTCTCAACATGCTTGTTTTTCCAACAAGTTGGAGGATGAGCATAACAAAGTGTTTATAGTTTTTGTCAATGTCTAATACTTTATTTTGTAAAGCTAGACGGAGTTTATCATCCATGTTAATATCGAAGGTAGCCTGCATCGGCAAGGCACCGAAATCCGAACGAGATTCTGCAATTTTTTTCACATTCGAAATCGTGAAGCCCATAAGTGATCCCATTGGCTTTAAATAGACCAAACAGGGTCTTTAGATCGGTAGCAAAGCTACCCGGCTGATAGTCGAAATCATACTCAGAAGACACAGTAGATTTGTTCTTCTTATAAGGTGATTTCATGCGATGATTGTCACAAAAGTGACACATCGCTTCATCCAATATTTTTTCCTTTTTTTGAGACTTGTTCCCACTCAAAACAGAAAAAAAGAGCCTTGTTGTAACGTTAGGCACGTCTTCATCCAAAGGGACCACTGTAGCAAGTTCAGCAAGCATGATGTTCTTGGAAAGGATGCCGAAGAACTTGAGGAGCAACTTTTTCTTTTTTTCGGAATGTTTCACGGTTGTGACGATGGCATCCCTGTTCTCATTGACCTTGCTTTTGGGGTCAAGCATAAGTGTTTTATATAGGTAGTCGATGGAGGCACTGATAACGAAAAACAAAGAAGGTAAGCTATACAAAATGTCAAATGAAATCATAGAATTATAAGAACTTACCGCTTTTTTGTGTTTTTGGGAGAAGAAATGTTTCCAAGAGGCACGCGTTTTTTTTCCTTCTTGCTGGTAGCGACCTTGAAAGATGAAGTAGAAAGACGAGAGCTCTTTCGAACGGGTTTCTTTGAGGAAGAAGCAGACGAGGAGGAGGAAGAAGATGGAGCCATGATGGTTCTTTTTTCAAAAAGTGATGAAATGGAATATCAATTTTGAAATTGAATAGAAGGTGAGTTAATCGTGAGATTGTATTGAAACTTGTGTAGATTCATATAATGTACTTACCTTGACCTCCATCTACGCGACTTATTATTGAGCCTACGACGAATCAAGCTAGTCGAGCTGGTTCCACGACTGGAGGTGGATGATGGAAGGTAACACGAAGTATCGACATGAGAAGGATGATCTAAGGTAAGATCAATGATTATGTTCATGTTTTTTTTTGTTCTTCTTCTTCATCAGATGAATCAGAAGAAGAGCAAGAGGAAGAGGATCCAGACGAAAAATTTAACACGAATCTTCTGGGCCCAATATTGTTGGGATCGGAGGAGGAATTCTCGGTTTCTGAAGATGAAACAGAGCTGCAAGTTGAGATCAATTCAAACCTGTGTTTATTTTTTTTTGGAAAAACACAAGGAGGGATTGCATCTGATGAAGAGCAAGATGTTATTGATATTAGATCAATAACATCATTCATGTTTTGCATTGTTGCCGCCATAAAAAATGAGCATTTTATAATCAAACTATAACGTAACCCTAATTAACCCTAATTAGCTCTAACTAGGCCCTAAAGAAGAGATAAAAACAAATATTAAATTTGGATTACAAAATCTGAGGAACAAAGCAATCTAAAAAAACCTAATTGATTTGGAAATCCCGATGAAAAAAAATAACCTAAATAAATTTGGATTACAAAATACGGTCCAAAACAACAACCTAAATAAAATTGGATTACCGATTTTGGATGTTTTCCTTTATCTAAATAAAATTGGATTACTGATTTTGGATGTTTTACTTTGTTCTAAATAAAAATTTTCGTCTTCCAAAAGTAATCCATACCGGGCTGAGGGGGATAACTCAGGTAACATTCCCTGTTTTCTTCCTCATCCTCGGGGATGCTCACAATTTACCTCGGGAAGTGGACCAAAAATGGTGGCACAGAGGATGAGACCAGGTATTTCCTTTCATTTCCGAGGCTTCGCATTTCCCTCGGTAAATTGTGAGCAACCCTCGGTTTTCGGACGTACGAGAGCGGATTACAAAAATAATAAGATATTTTACCTCGGCTAAAGCCTCGGTAAAAATCAAATTACTTTTGTAATCCGCTCACGTACGTAGAAAACAGGGTTCTTACCTTACGTAAGTCGTTTGATAATTCAATTGATTCAAACGAATCATGGTTGATTTTTCAATTGAAACATATACTCGCCCTGGAGGAAGCTACCCCAAAGAAATACAAATTTTCTTTTTCGAATTACCGAAACTCTGCAAAAATAAACACGAAAATAATAAAAAAGTACAATTATAACTTCATAAATGCTTGTGAGAAGCAAAAAGGTTCAATTATATCACCGGGAACAGAATTTAGAAACATATCACATCTTACCAAACTATTTTCCAACCATGAAGACTTGCCGGAACTAAAATTCATCATTGAAAATGGTTGCGACTATAAACTATCACCGAAGTTGATGAAAAAACGAGAAAACAAGTTCTCAAAGCGATGATTGCCAGAGGAGATCATAAATCGATCAAAAAACCTGGCTGTAAAGAAATTCTACAAAAACTTTCACAAAGGAAGTTGAAATAGGTTGGGTAGTACCCATAACAATTGAAAGCACAATGAAAATAAAGGAATTATTCGTGATCCCATTGGGTATCGCTCACCAATTTTCAAACAATGAATTTGGAGAAAGGATTCCAAAACAAAGAGTCACACACGATGCCACTTTCGCAACACCATCTGGCGACTCAGTGAACAACAGAACAATAGATGAACTACTCCAACCATGCATTTATGGCCAGAGCCTTCGCCGAATACTTCACTCCCTACTAAAAATGAGAGAAACTCACCCAAAAAAGAAAATTTACATGAGTAAATATGATCTAGATGCAGCCTATAGAAGGCTACATGTCAATCCATTGCAAAACTTGCAATGCGTTACTATTATCAATAACAAGATAGCATACATCCCACTCCGACTGCCATTCGGACAAACGATTTGTTAAATGATCAAACATGGAATGTACAAACTCTGAACTCACCAATAGCATCCAAACTCCACCAACCACAATCACTAGATGATTCGATCAGATTTGGCAGAGCAGAAAAATTAGATGTCCATATCCCACTCCGCACTGCTTTCTGTGATGATTACATAGATGACTTTTTGTCAGTAGGTATAGACATCAAAGAAGAAGTAACAAAAATCCAACAAGCACCTACCATCACCGTTCACGCCTTCTTCCGTCTGGTAGCACCCGATGAACCAATATCTCGTGACGACCCCATCTCAGCAAAGAAACTAGCTGGAGAAGGAACTCCTCACGAACAAAAGATGATGTTAGGCTGGTCACTCTGCACAAGATCATGCCGAATTTACTTATCGATGGACAAAGCAACTGCTTGGAGTAGCGACATCGACAAGCTCCTCCTGAACCAAACAGTATCTCCCAAAACCCTGTAATCACTCATCGGTCGATTCAATCATGTTGGGTACATAATTCCGACCGCCAGATACTTTATCAACCGCCTCCGTCATCTCTTTTTTCGCTGTGAAAAATATGGAAAACAAAAAATCCAAAAATGGGAGTCAGAAGACCTAAAATTATGGTCAAAATGTTTTAAAACAGGCATCAAAAAATGGAATCTCTTTCAACAATGTTTGTTTTACAAAACCAAATCAAGAGATACTTACCGACGACGCCTCCAAATTTGGACTTGGTGGATTCAACACATACACTGGAAAAGCCTGGAGATTTGAGCTTCCCCTATGGATGCGAAAATCCATGCACATCAACCTGTTGGAATTCATCTCATGCACAATAGGAATCTGGTTAGAAACAATCAACAACAAAGAAAATAATTTTTTGAAGGTTCATGCACTCACCGGCAATTCCTCTGTAGTGGGTTGGCTTTACAAAGCCAGTTTCAACCCGAAAACCCACCTAGGCCATGACCTAGTAGCTAGAAAATTTGCAACAATTTTGTTGACTCGGACGCTTCAATTACATCACAACACACTCCAGGGCGAATGAATGTGTTGCTGACTCTCTTTCGAGAGATGTCCACTTACCTGGCACTTACCTAACCCTGATTCTAAAATCCCTTTACCCCCTACAGGCAACGATGGATTTTCAAATCATCAAAACCTTACCAACAGAAATTATATCCTGGATTTACTCGCTGAAGCATACCTCGACCAATCCAAGGTTATCACACTTCGCTCCAGAACGAAGCAAAAGGGGAGTTTTCTTCGCTGGATCAAATTCCTTGAAAGATGTAGTATCGAGGATCAATTCCTTTCAGAACACCGTAGTCTGATATGAATGTTCAGAGATCCCCTTTGCTGTCTTAATAAAGTATCTGACTTGTTCTAACCACTTGCACGTGAACCTGGTCAGATTTTTTTGGTAGTGCTAGCCGGATTAGAGCATAAGCAAGCACAACCGGAATAATTCTGTCATAACAGGCTTTGGCATCCTTGTCAAATATTGCTGCAGGAATTGCGTAAAATCTGATGGTATCTAGAGTAAGGACCTTATTAAGAGCTGCAGATTGGCCTTGTATTCCTTTTCTGCTCCCGTATTGGTTGTCGGTGAACGCCTCGTGCTTCTCATTATGTTTCATAAATACCTTCCCCCATACATACCACAGAACAAAATTCAGGTCCGACTCTAAGAAGTGAATAGTCCTAAATTTATGGATGTATGCTCTGCCGTGTATCTTCTCCATTAGTCGTATTGGCACCACTTTCCTCCACCTGAGAAGCGTATGGAGATTTGTGACTGCGAGATCGATAATGGCTGCCAATATCATGCTGATGTCTGGATTGTTGACACACGCCTTCCAGTGCCTGAGATGAAGACCGGATGGGGAAGAGGATGTGCTCTCCCTAGCACCTTTATAAAATGAACTGAAGATTGTGGGTTTGATGTGCACGTCATCTGAGCTCATCTCTGGTTGCACATTGCTGATCATGGTCGCCAGAAAAGATTTCGATTCCATAGGGAAATTTGATTCTTGAACGATTTCCCCCTGCATAACTTCATCCATTTCAGAGTCAGAGAGAAGGTTTGGGCCGAGGCGATCGTTCCACCCTTCTGATACCAGTGGAGTTTCCTTGGCCTGTAATACTGCCATTCCAGCAACCTTTTTCAATCTGGAGAGGATCAGTAATGTAAGCATATGATGGTTTTGAAGATGGATTTGATACATAGTCCCATATGGCTTTTGTTGGTTTATCTTCAAAACCTATTGGTACTAGTTGGTACATTATATATCAACCTAAAAGAATTAAATAGTCTCTAAGCAAACACAAAGAGCCCTCCTATGTCCAAAAACTTGGTGTGTTATGGATGAATATAGATATGTTTTTCAATCATGATGATAACCATCAAATGGAAAATTTTCATGTTTTTTATCGACTCTCAGCAATTCTTGTTGTCGTAATTTTAAAAACGTTCTTTGCCTACTTTACTTTTACCTACGATTGGTATTTTTTTGAAAACTCAAACCCAAGGCAGCATCAATACGCATGAAAGCATGATGTCATCATTCTTCTCTCATAGTCTAAAACTTGAACAATCTGATCCTCAACTTAGGGTAGAATTTTTCACGTAGAAACTTATTGAGAAAGAAAAATGTGCGCACTAATTTCTGTGGTCATGGATATAACGTAGGATTGCTGAGCAGACTTGTGTGATTTTCAACGTACCGCAGTACTGAGGACCAAAACTTGTGTATCTGCAAACCATCTGCCATCACGACACAACGTCGCTTAGGGAAACTTATCTTCATGAAGTTCAAACCTTATTAGCTCACCTAAGATCTCATTTACATATATTTCAATTCTGATTTTTTTAAATGAGAAGAATAAAAAATTCTCGATTGCGAACTCATTCCTTTGACCCCCAAAATATCATGGCACTATCTATTGCCATGTTTGCACTTGCATTTCTACCTGAAAGTGCAGCTCTTTCTTTTCCATCTCGACACTTTACTTCTACTGGAACCAAAGCAGATAGTATAATACATTCATGTCCATTTCAAACTCGCACTAAGCTAAATATTGATAGAAAATCAACTCCACACACACCAGAACCACACGCATATAATTTCTTATCTGTAACCTCTTCCACTTCTTTGTATGGAAACGCAAACAATGAACACTTCCTCCAAAGTCAAGAAGAACCCCATACCATAGAATTTAATATACCAATCACAGAGGTAGATATGAGATACAATCTTCATACTCCTCTTACATACAATCCCAAAGAAGAAATGTACACCAATACTCCCTCCACTTCCAAATCGAAGCTTTCCACATACCTTTCTGTTTCATATCTCAAGCATTTTTTTCTCCCATCTTCTGTCACCCCTTCCTACTACAACTACATTCGTTGGCGTATAACACAGCGTTACATTAATGCAGTGGTACATGTTATAGGTACTCAATCACTTTTGATGGGGCTTGGACTTAAATCTACTAAGGTAGGATTTGCATCAGCATCAGTAACTTGGGTGTGCAAGGATGCTTTAGGTAAAATTGCCCGAATGATATGGGCAAGTAAGATGGGTCAACAATTTGACAGCGATGCAAAACGATGGAGATTTCGAAGTAGTTTGGTATTTGCATTAGGTAATTTTTTGGAGATATGCGCATTAGCTTTCCCAAAATGGTTTTTGGCATGGGCTACATTAAGTAACGCCATGAAGCAGATGAGTATGTTGACAAGCAGTGCAACGCGAAATGCGCTGTACAACTCATTCAGTATTGGAGGAACAGGAACAAGTGAAGCACGGGTTGTTCATAATACTACTAACTCCTCTGTTGCAATAGAATCCATTTCATCATCCTCGAAAGAATCATCAAATGAAAGAAAAATAAGAGGGAATAATAACATTAGAGATGGAGGAGGGGCGAACATTGGGGATATCACTGCTAAAGGAGAGGCACAAATTGCTGTAGTCGACCTCCTAGGTATAGCATCAGGTATTGTTTTGAGTAAGATGATTGGTGTTCGAGTTCGAAATGTTTTGATGACGTGGTTTTTGCTTCAAATCTGTGAAATTGGCTGTATGTATCGTGAAATTCGGAGTGTCGTCTTCCGAGTGTTAAACTTTGAGCGGTTATGGAGTATTGTGGAGAAATTTGTGGAAATGAATTTAGAGGAAGAGGAAACCTATATGGAATGGAAAAATGATACCAATTCTAAAACATATACGGTGAATAGAGAACACAAACAAAGAAACAAAGTTATTTCTTTCTATAGTCATGACGAAAAATATAAACGTGAGCTTATCCCAACTCCTATGCAAATGTCAAATCAAGAAAAAATCTTTTTACCTCCAGAGCCGTTAGCGCGAAGAGCAAATTGTTTTGGAAGTTTTGGGAGAACTATGTTAAATCCAACAGAATTGCAATCTCTTTTGGAAATATTCAAGGGAGAAAAGTTTCTTTTAATAGTAGGCGAAAATACAAAAAAGAAAAAGAAAAACAACTTAGAATCAAGAGAGCATTGCCATGTGATCTTGCACAAAGATGCCGCCAATACGGACATCGTCAAAAGTACTTTGGCATTAGGTGTATTGCGTGAAAGTTTATCTAAATATACTGAGTCACATGCTAGAGAAAGTGATGAATCTGCATTTTTACGAACTCAAGACTGTCTTTCAATAATAGAAATGGCAAAAGATATTTCTGATAGCTGGTTTCCCAAATTTTTAAAGACCTTGCAAAGTCGAGGATGGGCCACTCCCGCAAGATATATGTTTGGAAAAGTTACCATGCGTGCTGATTGGCCAATTACGACAAATACAAAAATAAGGAAAAAAGGAGCTGTGACAAAAACCGCAGCAATAATTGAAAATACAAATACCACTTCTTCTACCGATGTTGAAAAAAATATGGTGGGCATATGAGAGCTTTTTCTCTAATGTATCCAAATAAGTATGAAATGATACCTTTCTTTATCTTTCCATAATAATTAGATTCAGATCTTAATCTTCTTTATCATCATCATGCAGCTTATAATTACTGTTTTTAAAAAACAGGAAAAACCAACAATATTCATTATTGCAGCATTTGTGTGCAGTCTCTTATTCATTAAAATTAAACACGATCAAATTATTTGCTTTCCACGTTACGTTAGTTAGTTAGTTAGTTAGTTAGTTCTGATATGTTTTTAGTGTGTGCCACGGCATTAGACTGGGCTAGGGCCCGCGGTTTCACTGACAATTTTTTATCTGATATGCGACAGTCGTTCAAGGTACTTTACCGTATAAATACAGTGTTTCCGCGATAGTTACCATCATCTTCAAAAAATGTATTGCCACGCCTTAGAGACGCTCTTCAACATAAAAAAAATTACTATCCCGCCTGGAATCGAAACTCTGCTAATCTATTATATTTAATCCAATTTCGACCAACCTAAATCCGAACCCAATCCCATCTATATCCATTCAATCCAAACATCTTAATAACCCTTGATACGTAATCGCCTGATAAGTAATGCATCTATAACTGTCGAAATTCTTATCCTCTCCTCATTATGAAAATTCTATATCATCCTCTCTTTCTCTATAATGTTCTTAATGAAGCAAATAAAGGAAAAAACCTGTTCGTCCCAGGAAAACCTTATATGAATATATAAAAAGAGAATATCGCCTCTTCCATATAACCGTCACCCGAAGAAAAGGAAAAAACCTGTTCGTCCCAGGAAAACCTTATATGAATATAACAAAGAAAATGTCGCCTCTTCCATATAACCGTCACCCAAAGAAAAGGAAAAAACCTGTTCGTCCCAGGAAAACCTTATAAATTGGACTTGCACCGAAATTGTCGCTAAAATCCTAAAGCCAAAAATCGCGTAAGGTGAAAAACCTGTTCGTCCCAGGAAAACCTTATAAATTTGATGTGAACCGAAATTGTCACTAAAAACCTAAAGCCAAAAATCGCGTAGGGTGAAAAACCTGTTCGTCCCAGGAAAACCTAATAGTTTGATGTGAATATGAGCTGTCGCTGATATCTTAAAGCCGACAATCGCGTAAGGTGAAAAACCTGTTCGTCCCAGGAAAACCTAATAGTTTGATGTAAATATGAATTGTCGCTAGAAATATTTAAAGCCGAAAGTCGCATAAGGTGAAAAACCTGTTCGTCCCAGGAATGTCAAACATTTATTCATTTGTGTACTCGATAAAAAACCGTTCGTCCCGGAAAAAAAGAAGAAAGCCAGCATCGAAATCTCTATCAATCATTTATCTGTCTTATTGATAACAAAAACCCTTGTCTCGGAAAAAAGACAGCCAACACCAAATCATCTGTCAAATATTTATTTGTTTAGTCGTAAAAAAACATAAAATGTGTGTTTCAACATTGGTTACACTTGTGCCCATTTCGCATCCGTTACTTGTTAAATCTCGAATTCTGGCCACCAAGAATGACGTAATCTGAATGAATATGAAGATGAATATTTCGAATTTTGAAAGAGTTTTGAAATGAATTTTGAAATGGAAATTCAAAGGCAACCCGAGTTAACCCTTCTGGACCGGTAAAAAAGAGATTGCTCTTGACTGATGTTGCGAAACAAAATCTGTTGAAGCTCTTAGAATACGATTGATCTTCTGCTTCTGGTGATGTATTTGGTTTTTCTCTGAACTGGATATTCCTTGAGAAAATCGAGAATTTATTTTCAAAATTGAAGAATAAAACGCTGATCACTATTGAATTCAGAATATTTATTGATTGAATTTTCAGAGGCAAGTTAAAATCGCCGCTCTACCCAAGTTACTTCTTCTGATAGCTCTATAAAAAGTGAATCCAACGTAATAACAAGTGAAAGAATCCAATGATGAAAACCTCCGCAATAGCCTAAAACCTTTCAGTCCCGGAAAACGCCATCTTCTCCACGTTTGATTCAATAAAACAAGTTTGAGGCTATATGTACTTGTAACATGAAATCGAAAGCAATTACTTACTTAGGAACCGTTATTAATTATGTAGTACAGTATCATCTTTTGAATATATTTTTCGTTTAAGCCAAATTACTATGAAAAATTGGGACATCAGAAACTGCGGATTACATTTTCGGGATGGAAGAGTTACAAGATGCAATCGAAGACGCACAATATGTAAATGCAATATCAGCGCATGGAAACCCTATTCCAACATCTAAATGGGATAAACCAACAGAAGTTGGGCTTGAAGAATGGAAAAATAAGAAAGCGAGTCAAATCAATAAGGGTGACACCCCAGCATTCACGCCAGAATGGTTCATGAGCCAGCCTATTGGATTTTTCTTATTCGCCCAATTTGTAAAGGCATATTTTGATGACTATGAACAGTTGAACTTCATGGAAGATGTAATCCGATTTAAAAAAGCCGCAGAAAAACAACGTATGGAAATAGCAACGAGTATTATCAATAATTACCTCTTTCCAATTAAAGAAGGAGATAAACGAGTACGCAATGAAATTGAACACTATGATGTTGCTCGCACAAATTCAATTTTTTCTAAAGAAGAAACTAAGATAATGGTTTGTGGAAGTCTAGATGAATTTTCAAGATCAAGCAGAATTGGGGTTCAGGGCAGATTAATAAAAGAGACAAGAAATATCGAGAAAAGAAATGGCAATATTCCTGATATCGGAATTTTTGACAAGATTGAGGCGATTGTTTTTTACGCATTAATCAGTAAATACTGGCATGAATATCTCATCTCCGAAGAATATGATAGATGTATTAATTTTCTATGGTTCCAAGATAGGGAGGTCGTGGAAAGTGATTTTTATAGAATAAGAGTTCTGGGGAGAGGAGGTTTTGGTCTAGTTTCATGTAAGACAGATGCCATCAATAAGATTCATTCATTTTTTGTAGATATTTGGATTCAAAAACTAATTCTTGATCATCCATGTAATCAATTTCTCATAGGTGTAAGAAAGAAGGCCTCGGGGAAGCTTTATGCAATGAAGGTAATGAACAAGAAAAGAATCAAAATGACAAAGTCAGAACAGTTAACATTGAATGAATGCCTAGTGTTGCGATCAATAAATAGCCCTTTTGTGGTGAACCTTAAGTATTCTTTCCAGTCAAATCATGACATTTTCCTCATTCTTGATCTTATGACCGGTGGGGATCTCAGTTTTCATCTAACACAACAGGGATTTTTTTCAAAAGAAATGTGCATTTATTATGCAGCTAGAATAATTCTCGGTATACAGGCTTTGCATGACAAAGAATTCGTCTATAGAGATCTAAAGCCAGAAAATTGCTTGCTTGCTGAAGATGGGAGAATGAAACTTACAGATTTAGGTTTATCATGCAAAATAACACCAAAGTTGTGTGGTGCTGCAGGAACTAGAGGTTACTGGGCACCCGAGATGCTACGTCGTGATGAGAATGGTAAAAGGATAATATATGGTCATGCAGTAGATTGGTTTAGTTTCGGTTGTCTTCTTGCAGAATTAATAACAGGAAAAAATCCTTTTCGCACTGAAGCGGCGGTATCTTTTGGTAAAACAAAAGGCAGTAAAAAGACTTCAGTAAGTTTGCTTCTTGCCTTTTTCAAGAAGAAATATTTTTGTTTTATATCTCAAAGAAAAACAACTTTAATCCACAGGACAAGGCAATTGATTATGCTATACTAGAAATGGAACCACCTTTAGATTCTTCCAATTTTGATCCTAATTCACGAGATTTATGTAGAAAGCTATTGGAAAAGAATGAAAGTAATCGCTTAGGTGCAAATGACTGTGAAGAAATCATGGCACATCCATGGTTCAAAGGCACTAATTGGGAGGCCATAATTTCTGATAAAATGTCACCTCCATTTATTCCTTACAAAGATGTAAATGCATTATCACAAAGAGATATAGGACAATTTAACGAGGGAAAAGCATATCAGGAAACCTCTTGGAATGAAGATGATGAATTGAACTATAGAAATTGGAACTGGACGAATTCTGTTGCATATGCAACAGAAGTTATGGAATTTCTTATTTATGAGAGAGAAACAGGAACGCCTTTGCTGCCTGTAGAACAATCTGATTGTTGTTGTGTAGTCTCTTGAAGAATTGTTTGTGTTTGTATCCTAACGAAAGTGTTTTTAGCATCGAATGTAATATTAAAGAATGACGTTCAATAAAACATGCAAAATTCAACATATTTTATTTTTATTCATTTTATTTATAGAATCCTGATTGCATGATGAAGAATTCGAAAAGGACATTTTTTTCAAATAACTCTCGTTGTGACTTATATTTATTTGCTTCCTATTTATTCTAGAAATCAAGGAATGGCTTTCTGGAAGCTACTTTTACAAGAGCAAAAGCATGGTTAAGAACTAAGGAATATACAACTTTTTCCCTTATTTTTTTCATCATGACTTGGTCAGTTGATACTGAGGTAACAGCTGGGACTTTTTGGCTGGAAATGGCAGTTTCGTTTTCCCTTTGAATTTGTCATTTTCCCGAATATTAGCCTTTTTTGGTCTGTCCACTAGCTTGATGACCTCACTGTATGGGTTCTCCTTCACTTGATTCCTTGCATTCGACATTTTTTTCTTTATTCGATCAAAAGTCTCTCTAGTAGATAGTAAATGTGAAAGAGCATGACCTTCAATAGCATGCATTCCTTGGAGCGCAATTTCTTTAAAGAATTTTCTCTCTCTTTCTTCCACATTATCTTGTGTGAATAATGTGTAATCATTTTGTACGCTTCCTCCTTCAAGTACGGGAATAATCGCTTTAGGAAAGTCTGGAATTTTCCCAAAGTCTTTATCTTTCTCGAGCTTTCCTTTTGGTCCATGTGTCACATTTTTGTTCACATTTGTAGTAATAGAATCCTCATCAATTGGAATCCACATAGAATTTATTTCTCTTGCTTTATTCTGCAGTTCTTTTTCCTTTCGTTTCCTTCGTTTCTCTCCTTTTTCATGCACATCCAATTCAATGGGCTCGATGATTTGAAAGTTCGTGCTAGATAGTAGTGCATAAGCTAAAAAGCACCGTTCACAAACTCCACATGTTTTATGCAAAAACAAGGGATCCTGACGGTATCTTTTGTATCCATGAATTTTTAGTCTACTGTGGAGATGACGGATAATTGGTGGAATTATAAAATCTTCACAGCCTTTTCCTGTAACTTGCTTAAGCATGCCAAAGCCGACACCACCAGCTGTTTTAATTATATTTGGACTTGGTGGCCAATGAAGAAACCTATCACTACTTTCAACATTTTTCCAGGTCAAAGCAGCTACTTGCTCAAAGTGCACAATAATTGTTTTATATGGTATGGGATAAAATTTAGTTTCAAGCTCGACTTTGCAGCAGCTTGGACAAGTCATTGAAGGGATTTGATTCATCACTATCTTATTTTTGTCGTGATTTGGGATTTGATCTAAATAAATTGTGTGCGGTAACGTAACGATTTGTTCAATGTTTAAATGACTTGGTTGTGCAGAAGATTTACTTTTCAATAAATCAAAAGCTGCAAATTTACTTCTACTTGAATTTTCAACTCGAAGACAAGTTGTATATAGTAACCAAATTCTACCTTTCACATCAATTTTCCAGTTTGCCACCATTCTAACGATTTTGCCGCCAATATTAACTTGCTGCACATGTGCGACCACCTTATCACATAAAAATTGTATTTTTGATGCTAAAACGCTACCCCGAAGAGGTGATGGAACACTATGGACTTCTGGTCCTTCAAATGTTATAGCTCGTTCGTAAAGTCCAAACCTACAATCATGGATATGAAGTTTATTTTTGCGACGTTCTAATACACACAATTTTGGAGTATATATAGATCGTATGAGTGTGTTGTTTGGGCCCTGTGGTTGCAGAAATCGTTGGAGTATTCCCGATCTTTGCTTACGCCCACTTGCGAGAAAATTGTCTAAGTTGAGAAATGCATGAAGGTCATCGAGTTAGAAAATTTCCAACGTCAACAATTTTTAACATTGGTCCTCGAGAACTCACGTAATCCATTCGAAGCAAAGTATTCAATATGTGAAGAAGTGCTTGCACAAGAGTCCTCAGAGATATTAGCAGAAATAAAATAAGCTATGATATCGTTTCCTTCTTCCTTAGCAAGAGATAGTCCTTCTCTTTTTCCTTTCGCTAAAAAAGATTCCTCAATTTTGTCAACCGTCAAGTTCTGCTTGCGTTTGCGTAAAATTGTTGGCTGGCCGCGATTTTCGGAAGTAAAATACCAATGCAGGGGTTGGCCAAACTGAAAAATTATTGTGTCAGGAATTCGTATAACATCATGATTATAATGACTACGAAAATTCTCGGCTTCATCTTTTGTACTCTTTTTCGCTTTTTCGTTTTGGTGTGAAGATTTATTCCATAGCGAATGAAACAAAGTAAAGTTTATTCCATTACCCTGAAGAGACGAAGCATGACTCATAACAGCTAACTCACATGATGTGAATTCAACGTTCTATCATTTTCGCGTTTTGAAATTTTAAATCAAAATTGGAAGTAAAGTAAACTTTAAAATTTTCTTGATAGAAATGTGTTGATTCTATTGCTGAAATAGAGTACAGCAGATGACTTTCATTGTGAAATGTCCTTCACAAAATAATCCTCAATAATGATTATAACGAACTAGGTTTCTCAGGCGCACAAGCTGGGTAATCCAACTTTACACAAGATACACCATTTGCATTGATTGTCTGCGGCAATAGTTCATCGCCCCATTTCCTATACTTTATAGTTGGAACTGAATTCGACCTCGAAGAAAATGTATTGTCTTTATTATCACAGTCAAATGTTGTTGCTGCAAAGTTTGACTGTGCCAAATTTTCAGAAGAAAACTGAGACCCAACCGTGGTATCTCTATTATTGTGCCTTGCTGAATCATTTTTCCTTTTGTGTCTAGATAAACTCGAAATATTGATCTGACCTGTTGGAGGATTGTTCTGTGGAAGGAAAGAGTAACCAGTGGCCCATTTATGTTGGAAAGAATCGTTTCTTTGGATTATCTCTACATTTATATTTGAATCTTTTTCATTGATTTTCAAACTTTCATTGGCATATTCGGCTTCCTGTAAAAGCTTGGTACTATCTTCAATCCCATATTCTTGTTTTAGATCAGTAAATGCAATTGAGCAATGATCTCTATTTGTGACTTTCTTTATAGCATCACTCATAGATGCTGCCTTTCGATACCATTGAATTGAGTCAGCTAATTTTTGTCTTGCTTTCCGTGGATCCACTTTATAAATATTAGTTGTCAATTCAATAATGAGCATTGCACAAAGGTATTTTTCAACAAATGTATATATACTTGAAGGCGATGCGGGAATGTTCAATTCGTCGCTTTCACAATTTTCTCCTGCACTTGCATATTTCTCTAGCATAGCAAAAGCTTTCTCTATTTTTTTCATTTCCCACAAGGCTATAGCGTGCCATCGGATGGCTATGTATTTCATTTGTAGACAATCCACTTTCTCAAATTCGTAATCTTCTAAATTAGAATATTTACCCTGACTTCGAGCTATCGCTAAAAGTGAAAATAGAGAGCGTGAGCATTCTTCGGCTTTTTCTAGATGCGTTAATGAATTTTGAAGGAGAATTTGTCTACTTTCGGCAACGTTCAATACATTTGGGATAGGTACGTTACTTTTTCTTCTTTTTTCCACATCCACTTTTTCAATAAAGGTAATTGCAAGGTTGGAGGAAGCCCTTCCTTCTAGTAGGAGGAGATTTCTTTTAAGTTGTGAATGTAACTCAGACGTATTGAGATTGATTTTGTTTGCAAGTTTTTGTTCTTGGATCATTTTTATTGCATTTTTGAATTTTAGGTGTGCTTTGTTCAAGAAGGACTCCGAATCATGTGATCTTAGAGATGTCCCGAGAACTTTAAATAGATTCAAATAAAGATTTCCAAGGTGCATGGATGACTCCCTTAAACACTCTCTTATATCCCATTCCTTTATGATTTGTAAAATTAAAGCGATGATGCTTCAGTAATTTTACTTTAAAAAATCATATACCAGTTGCAACAAACTTACCTCTGAGTAATCAACTAACTTTCTTGTTTTGTGTTGTGTCATATTTTTGTAATTTTGTTTGTGAAGCATGAAGTCCTCTTTAGATATCGCTATTTCTTCCATCAAATCTCCAAGGTTCTCATCATAATCTTTCAATCCTAGAAAAATTGGTTTTTCCAATTCGTTCGAAATGAAGTCTTTCACTACTTCGTTAGCCGTTTCTCTTTGTTCATTTTCAAGAAATTGTCTGGAAGACTGCAAACTTATATCATTTACTCCAAAATCCATTTTTATTGCGCTAAGAGATGTTGTACCAATGGGTTGACCTGACAGTATATCCGAATCTGACACTTTTTTGTTTGATAGAGAATCGTTGGCATTCGTTTTCACTTCTATTTTAAGACCAGGATCTGACTTTTGAGGCAACAATTTTACATTATCATGTACTTTGACTTTCTGAATCTTACTAGATTTAAGAAGGCTTTTTGAATTATTTGCTGCTTGGCTAGACGTTTTGGAGATTATTTGAATTTGATCTTCTTCACTGTCTTCGCTACTTTCATCAATTACTCGTCTCTTCAATCCTTTCCTTTCTCTTCCAACATATTGACTTTTGGATTGAGATGTCGCTTTTGGATTATCCCACTTCATTTGATTTTCCCAGTCCTTCTGAGTCCAATCCTTGGGTAATACTCCATCAGAGTCGTTTATTCGAAAGTTATTTCCTTGTCGCTCTATTTTTATGAATAATTCTTGTCCATTTCTATTGAGAATACTGATTTGCAAGCATTCGAATTTGTCCTTTGTAGACATCTGAATTTTTTTTTCCTTCTTTGATTGAGTCAAATCGGAGATAGTTTCTTCTACTTTTCTTAGAAAATTCTTTCGACTTATTTCAAGTTCATCAATTAGCTGTCTCATTTTTGTTTCATGGTGATCTAATTTCGTTTCAAAAGCAGATAAAGTAGGAAATCTATCTAGCCAATTTTCCCATACTTCATTTGCATCACCCCTACTTTTTCTATGCAGAAGAAGTTGGCAAAACCTTGATTTAATACCGTTTTCCTCATCGTAAAACTCATCCCAACCAAAACCACTGTAATGTGAAGCTGAAAATAATGTTGTATACCCATCTGCGCGGCCTTTGTTATAAGTTAACCTACTGCGAAACGATGTGGATTCTGACATTCTTTGATCTGGCACATGTCTACATTCTCCTGATTGCAACAGCACAAATCCATCTCGTAGTCGAAGATATTGTATAAACCAATGTTGGAGCATACTTTGTATTATCGCTGATATATTGTGGTCGTCCTTTCCTGTTAGTAAATCAGAGACTGAAATAATCATGTCATTTGAGCATTTATGAAGGGAATGAATACCATGAGACAGAGATATTCGTTTGGCTGTAATCTTGTGATACATTTGATTTGCATGGTGGAGAAGATACTCAACCTGTTTTCGTCTTTTTGGTTGGGTTTGGTATTTCCGTCGTACATATTTTACAATCTTGTCAAGATCCATAATTAAAATATCTCCTGTTTGTTGGCATTTATTGTGTTTTGCTGCTCTCTTCTTGTTAACTTGTAAAATGAATACTTTTAGTTTGAATTTCTATGAAACATCAAGCTCGAAGTTACCAGATAAATGACATATGGATGTTTACCTGATTTGATTTCCTTCCGTTTTACTCAATCGCTAATGGTATTTTAGCACAAGAAAAAAAATCCTTCCTTGCCACTAGATTTAGTTTGGGTTCTTGATGTTTGTTGTGGACTAGGTTAATAACATTCATGAAGCGTTCCTCTTCTTCTGAAGGTATAGTAGACTCTGTTGAAAGAGACTTTCATTTATGATCTTTCACAATTGAAATTTCACGAACAAAAACAAGAAAGCGACATTTTAACCCTTAGCCCCCCATTTGCAAATATGGCCTTTTAGGCCCTTTTACAATAGTCCCAAAATGGTCGTCAGCCTGAGCAGTTAGTTACGTTGGTTTATGGATGTACGTTAGTTTATAGATGTCAACTCCTACATTCAGTAAGTAAAACACAGCATATGGAAAGATTCTTTTGCTTTATTGTATCTTACCGTATTTTGTCACTCTTTATAGTTCCACTATTTCTATTATTCAAGGAAAGGAAGTTCTTATCGTTATTGATCATCATGCAGGTAAGCCAATGAAAGTTGAATTAAATTTCAAGTTACTTTGCTTTCAATTGAATATCATCGTTTAATGTCTAATGTAAAACCCTCCTAAATTTCAATCATCCAGATTTTTGTAAGCACCTTATCAGGAAAAACTATCACGCTCAATGTGAATCCTTCAGACACTGTCGACTCTTTAAAGTCCAAGACACAGGCAAAAGAAGGTATCCCATCTGTCATGCAAAGACTTGTCTTAGCTGGAAAGCAACTTGAAGATGGAAATTTTCTTTCCAATTACAACATTCAAGAGCAATCTACATTGGATCTCTCCCTACGCCTTCGAGGTGGACATTGCCAAGTTCCTTGCGGAATTTTCGATGATCCTGCCATCGTTGCTGAGATGTTGCAAGCTTGTGCTACCATCCGAAAAGCTATGGTTCAAATTGGTGAGTTGGAGAGTGAGAAAACTGCCTTAGCTTTCAACCAAATGGTCCGTTGGGTTAATACTAAAGAAGAGCACGCGTGTAAGATTATTACATTAATTTCCGAGTATTGCTTGTGCCAAAGGGTAAAGAAAGAAGTCTTCTCAAGTGAGCAGGACTATACTGATGCCCTCAAAGCCCACCATGCCGTCATGTCTAGTGCTATGAAAGCCAAGCAGAATGTTGATACAGCTTTCGCTGATACCTTGGAACATGCAATTAATGATTGTGGAAAGATGTACACCAAAGCATGAAATGAAAAAGATGTCTTTCGGCCCCGAAAAGCTTCCCGATACAACTAATAAAAATAGCAAAATTTCCCTATTTTGAAATGGTTTCAATCTCTAAAAGATGATTTTGTATTCTAAAGTCTCTTTGGAACCAGAGAGTAAAATTAAAATACGTAAATAAGTTTGCCTTGCTTAATTAAAGATTTATCAAGAAATTACACTGTGTGACTATGAAAGACTAATTTAATATCTTTACATCTATCCCAATTTAGCAATTATCATCATGGTAAACCCAATCATCTTGAGCTTGTCCTGGTTTATTCACAGCATGCCGGGCATTGTCCATAGGTAGCGACTTTTCCCTAGCACTACTCAAAATACTCAGTATCGACATAGCCAAACTCTGTGCGGTCATGGTGGGTCTCCAGTCTTTTCCCAACAAACTTAAACAGATGTCTCCATTTGTGTACACATGTTCATGACGGGGTGTTGGATTCAAGAAGTACATGCTAGGAGGTACCGTTGGATAATTTGGTGGAAAAGAAACACGAAGTCGATATTTTTCTCCTTCATAAATAGTATTTTTTGCACCCGTCATCGTGATAATCCATACGCGAATATTTTTTCCAACATTGACACGAAGGTTAGGTGGAGGACTTGATATAAATGCTTTTAACTCCCGTTGAATTCGGTAATTAGGATTTGTAGCTTTTAATTCTCTAGATAGATGTGCCTGTTCATTCTTAGATGAGGCTTTGGCTGGTTTGGAAGCAGATTTCTGCAACTTTTTTGGTTTGTTTATTTGTTTTACAGCGGTCGATTCCTCTTCGGGTATAATTTTGACATCTGGAGATTCAGAAGATGACTTGAGTGTTTTTTTCCTTTTGCTGGATTTAGTTTTTTTCCCAGTATCAGATTTGGATTTTTTCTTCGCACTTTTTTTCTTCTTTTTTGGAAGCAATTCAAACCCCGTCAAATTTTCTAGAAAGCCAACAGTAACTCGAATGAGTTTGCTTATAGAGGGTGATTTACGATCTCCTATCTCAAGTAAAGATCGAATCACATTGCGAACTTTGGTGATCACCAGGCTCTCTGTTTGATCGTCTTCACTTTGAAGAGACCCTCCACGTGGAATTGATAATGTGCTAGAAAGACCTACTAATGCAGCACAATCAAGATCCACAACCTCATTTGCATTGGTTAGGGCGGCCTGCAATTTGTGAGCACCATTCAAAACTGAGTTTTGGACAACGCATGTTCTTTGTTGTGCGGGGGGATAGAATGAACTAAGAACGTGTTTTGCTTCGTTGACATCAAGTATTGTCAAAATTGTCAGCATCAAAGACATTCCCACCACCTTTGCAGGGAGAAAGTATGTCATAGTACCGAAGAAATTGACACTGTCAATTGTTCACTTCTAAATTGGAATATGATCATGCACCAACATACATTGGTGAATGCAATCAATCGGCTTCAAACAAAAAAGACACAGTCGTTTTCGTTTCTTGGACCATAATTCAATGTACATTATTAAATCTACACGTGTAAGAAATGACGTATGTAAGTTTCGGAGGAAGATCCACATAACAGACGCACGAACCCAGATTGGAACAAAAATATTTTGGATTAGGGAGTCAGCCGGTCTACAATTGAGGGCACTGATTTGAACCGATTGACTGCTGCTGATGAAAAAGGTCTGTCACGGATCATTAAATTCGTTCGACTCAGATTTTGTGTTTTTTCTCGTAGAAACTTGAGCTGTGTCAATTATACTTTCATTCTGTGTAAATAAAATAATCGAATAAGTTAGAGGAACCTATTTAAATGTTTAAGATAAGCTCAAATACTTCTATCTAAAAAGGATATCTATGAATAAATAATAGAAAATGAGCCTGATTTGCTATATACAAATTCATCTTCCCTAATCAAGGATTTCAATATTCATTTCTTGCCTATTTCGTAGTATTCGAAATTAATGAGCTTGTGTCTTTTGCATCTCTAATTAGCATTCGATTATGCTCGTTCACGTTTGTCACATACACCTAAGAGTACTGGTATGTTGCATTTTTAAACATGTAATAAGTCATTCCTGCTTTTTCACATCTAAGTTTTAGTTATTGAAGAATCGACACTTCTAAGAATATTATATGCTTTGTATGTACGCCTAAATGTTGTTTCAAAGTGTATCTATCAAAAATCAAGACCTTTTCTCGAGGAGATTGAATGTACCTTTCTTAAGGAACAAATGCCCCCAAATACAAAGATGATTCTTCCCACACAAGGTAGATTTCCTAGAGGAGCATCGCCCGTCCCATCAACTGACTCTGATGAGATGAGGAAGCAAACACTGGAAAGAATATCCAAGTCATTTGAAAATTTGAGCACTACGAGCGAAGGGTCGATGGGGAACCGGCAAGTTCTGTTAACAGATTTGAAACCGACCTTAATGCATGTTTTGAGCAATCAGTCACTTGAAGTTCAAAGCGACAAGATGCGAAAGGCGGAAGAAGTCTATGATGAGTTGGAACTTAAATCTTTCACTACTTCGACTCAAAGCAGCTCTTCCAGTGATGATATTCCTTCACCAAGGTTGTTTTCTCAGTCAAAAAGCCCTAAAACCTCCATCATATCACTAGACGAGAGTGAATCTGAAGCTAGCGAAGATAGTGAGCTCGCAAATATTTATCCTTTGACTAGTAAACTTGAAGAATACATTATGCCAAGGTCCACAACTTTGTCTAACCGTAAACCTATTCGAGAAGATGATAGAAGTCAGGATAGCGATATAACTCCCATCACAAATCCTAGACTTGTCATGAAATATGAAGAAGCTAAACCTAAGGTAGTTACAACCAAGAACCAGCCGGTGAAACCAGTACAGATGCCCAAGAAATTGGCAGCTCCTGAAGAAAAGACATTCACTGGTTTTCATCAGCTTTGTACTATGGCAACAGGAGAAGATGATCCTAAATGGGATATCCTTTTCGTGGTGTTTCGTTCAAGAGCATCTGATGAGATGATAAATGTTGTAGAAGCAAAGCAACATGGAGTTACACCACTATATTTGATTTGTCAACAAAAACCACCTACCAGAATAGTGCAGTCTCTTATTTCTATTGCACCTGGTACAGTTCATGATGCTGATGAGAATGGATTCCTTCCACTACATGTAGCGTGTGCTTGTGATGCAAATGACGATGTAATTCGACTTTTAGTAGAAGCAGATGTAACAACGAAAGAGTCCCTTACCGTATCAGGGAAAACACCTTTGCATCTCTGGATGTATAAGCACAAATGCAGTCTTCCATCCATCGAACTGTTCAAAGTACTTGTGAGTCCATATGTAATGGAGCAAATAGATAAGCATGGGAACTCTCCTCTTTCTCTATACCATGATTTTATCAAACAAATTCGTGGGTCAGGAGTATATGACAAATACGTTCAAAAAGAATTCAGCAAAGAGCTGTTCGATGCTTATATGGACACCAAACCTCTTGGAAAGATAGCCCTCATAAGAGAGATTTCAAGGTTTCCTTCTTGGCTGCAAGATCATGCACTTACTCATGATAATTTGAGGCGAATTCTTAACTTCAGAATCACACAAAGATCACTGAGCTTCATCATATTTTTTGATCTAATAATTCAAATTATGCTTATCGTGACCTTCATGAGCGCCATGAATAAATTTATATTCCGTGAAGATGATCGACAAGTTACAAATACTGTTTTCCTCTCAATCGGTATTTCATATACCATTCTTCGCAGCTTATTTCATTTTATATCCTTCAATCTGATCGCTTTCTTATTCAATCTTTGGAATCTCTTGGATATAACCCAAATCGTATTCCTTATACTATCTGTGGATTCTTTAAATCGGAATGCATCTATATCTTCTTATGATAGTATTGTTTGGACAACAACTGGAGGTTTGCTATGGGTTAGGGCAGTATCGATGCTTAGAACAACTTTCCTACCCTTTTCGATTTTCATAAGTGGGTTTATCCGGGTAAGTTTCTATGATAAACTTGGATAGAGCAAATATAATGCTTTAAATCACTAACTCTTATTGTATCTTATATTGTAACTCGAATGTTTATAGGTTTTTTGGATCTTGATACCGTTCATGATCACTACCCTATGCCTTTTGACAGGCCTCGCGCTCATGTTTTTCACTCGTATCAATACGATCCTTCCTTCATCTGAATTATGTGGTAATCCAATGAAAAGTGATGCCTTCTGTTCATTAAGGGGTTCTTGGGTAGAAACCTTCCATATGTTGTTCGGCCTAGAAAATGAATACTCTGAGTTCATTATCGATAACAATCGAGTTCTCATTTCTCTCTTTTCATTCTTGGTAGGTGTCATGTTTATTTACATTGTTATCGCAATTGTGAATGAATCTTTCGGCACGGTCATCTCAGCAGGAAATCGAGCATTTTGGGTGAATCGCTTAGAATTGGTTTCGAAAACAGATTCCATCAGTGAATACTTCACTACAAAACCAGAATTCGAGAAGCTCTCATCTATGCAACAAGAGCATGATCCTGATGTTGCTTTTTCCGAAAAGAATTATCTTCTGAGAAATAAATATGGAGAAGTGATTCAGGGGATCGATTCTATGAGACTTTTGTGGGATATTTTTATGTCTGTTTGGGTTCAGCACGACAACTTTGACAAACTGAACGGAGAAGAAGAGCTATTGAAGAGATTTAGAATTTTTGATAATGTTATGCAAGATAATCTAGTAAGTCGACGTGTCATATCCCTCTGTTTGGTTCCTCCGTGGCTATCAATAGGGTTAGTTACAGCAGGTTTACTATGGCCTCCTCAGGTCCGAGAATTTGTGCTCTGTCCTGATTTGGATAAAATCACCACTAAGCAATCTACAAATAATCTAATAGTGAATAAAGTAGAGAAAAAAATGAAGGAAATATTTCTGGAAATCAAAATAAATGGACTACCGAATCGTCTTCAATCCTTGGAAGACGAAACAAAACAAATTTCAGTTGAAATGTACCAAGCAAAGACTGATTTTGTGAAAGAAGTGAATGCACTCAGGGAAATGCTGGCAGCAATTGATAAAAAACTGTAAGAAGAGAATAATTGAACATTGTGTGCATTGGGCAGAGTAATAAGCAAATGTAATTTATTTATTTATATATTGTATCAGAACTTCAAATTTAAATGCAGTGCATTTTCATACGAATTATGATTCTTTGAGTTATGCTGTGCCATTAGTTTCTGAAGTTTATTTATCTGCTGTAACAAAACACCTCATCTGAGTTAAAATATTTTTTTCCCTTATTTTTATTGATTAACATCGTGGTTCAAATACTCTCCAAAATGTTTTTGGAAATTTTGAAAATCTGCTGATCGAATCCTCTTGAGACCCCGTACGTGCACCTGGTAGTGTATCGTTCCATTCTTTATGATGGTTGCTGCTAATAATTTAAGTTTCCAAAGTTTCAAGATTTTGAATTTACTTCATATGTGGTTCACATCATTAGATTTTTTACATGCAATTTCCACGTGGACAGTAATTTCTTTACCGTTCTTCGCCCAGTTGATGCGTACTTGAAAGGCAGCATTACATCAGCGCAAATCTTGACGAGCTTTTCGAAGCCAAGTGTCGAAAGAGCTAAGTTATCAAACTGCAAACATCGAAAATATGGGCATCGTCGCCAGACTTCTCCTTCACAGTCTCTCGCTTGTCTCCATAGCGTCATTTTCTTCTCAAAACTTACCTCAAAGAAGAGGATATTTCGCTTTAAGCTCAAAGACCTGTTTAACACCATTTCATTTGGGAACTTTGTCAAAAATTCCTGTTTCGAGAGCATATGTTTTACGTGCTGTAGATGTGAAAAGCGATGATCTGGATCAACAACAGGAAAGCGCGGAAGAGGAGAGTGATGATGAAGACGAGTATGAATTAGTAGAATATGAAAACCTTACTGAATTTGACTTTTACAACTCTGAATGGAAAGTAGGCACAAATTGGAATAATAAAAAAAAGGAGGTAGATCTGACTTGGGTAAGGCTTATCGTGGATGAAAATAACAACAATGTTGCTGTCTGGGGCACGGGAGCCAAGGGCACATGGAAATTGGATGAAGCTGCACAATTTATCTCTGTTAGCCAAGAGAGTTGGGGCGGTTGGACCGGAAAGAAAATATGGGCCGGTCCAATGGATGATTACTATTTTATGCAGGGCACTGTTCGTGGCTGGAACCCAATAAGTCCTGCAAGTGTCTTAGGTCTATGGCAGATGATTCGACTTGGTGTTGATAAAGAAGAAGCTGGCACAGCTCCATGGCTTGATGAGGAGGAAGAAACTGGTTTAGCTGTTAGTTCAGAATCAGATACAAAGGAAATATAAGTTTCAAAAAAATGTTGTTGAATATTTGTGATCATTTCATATGAAGTGACATTTTAAAAAATCCGGAACAAACAAATACTAGAGATTTCCATCATCTTCACAGAACTCTTTTCTTCCATTCACTCCAAGAAGATCTACAACATTTATCATCACTAACAGTATCGAAAACACTTCATATACAAAATAATTTAGCAATTTCTTACAGCTTTCTTTGTACATTCGGTGAATAAATGTATAAGGTTCATCATTTATGAGTAGATATTTCCCTCTTATTGCTGTTAATTTCCTAGCGATGTATTAATTAGTCGCAAAAATCATAGAAAATTTATTTCTTCATTTTTTAGGGTTTTACATCTAGCACCTTATATAATGTACATGCAATTTAGGAGAATTTTCCTCGGTCTTCATCGTAAGCTATTCAAACCTCAATATGTTTCTTGTGCTTGGATGAATCTGGTGCACTGTCTTTGTAACAGCTGGAATATCATTTTATTGAACAAGAACGAAAAGATGATGTGATAGTTGCCGCATCGTGCTCTCGCACTGATAAAATCCAGTTATTGGTTTTTGTAGATATGAACCAGAACACTTACATCATTCAAGCCAAAACTTTGGCTTCGTAATAGTTGAAAATTTCGTGAAAATTCCAAAACTTAAAGTTACTGCACCTTTTGCACCTTGAAAATATTAAGAAATTTTTGAGAAAAAGAGCTTATAGATCAAAAACTAAATAAACCCAAACAAAAATGACCTACATCAAGCATCATCAGCGTTTTAGCCCACTATTTCTAAAAAGTAGGGTAGGGATATTCCTTACAAGTCCTCCTGTATCGTTATATTAAGTCTAGTGGGTAGCTCATTAATGTTCCCGAAAATGTGAAACTTCTTAACTGGAAAAAAATGAAAATAAATGTCGTGAAAAAATAAAGATTTTCTCAAGTAAGGACTTGACTGCTGGTGTACCTCGAATGGAAAATGGTAGGAGGCCAAAAGGAAAGAACGTAAAGCAGTAAGTTGCAGTAATCAAAATCAAGTCAGACAAAACAAAACATTCCACAATGTAAATGCACAAGAACAGTTTGTGCTGTTTGTTGAGTTAAGGCTGAAGGGGAAGGATATACATCAACAATATATGAAGGACTTGACAATCCGGAAGCACAGATACATGTTGAGAAAAGGAAAATTGATAGAGTAAATATACAGATTGGCTCTGGCACTGAGGACGAAGTAAGTCTGAAGGACAAACTAAAAGACAACTTTGAACTAAAGAGTAGATACATGTGATTAATAATTATAATAATAATAATAAATAAATAAATAACTCATTGATTAATCGGCTGTGGGCCCCCGTGACCAGGGCGGGTACAATGCCCCTTCCATGAAATGGTTATATTACTGAATACCCATAAAATTCAGTATATTTTTTAAGGTAGGATTCTACACAAATTGAGTATGTTGATGGACGAATAACATGGTAACATTCATGAACATTGAAATATATCCAGCTTTTATATAAAAATCGTCCCTAATAGGGTGAAATGGTGTTTTAACTAGAATATTATTCTATCTAATCATCTGTTTTAGTTAGATGTAAATGTACCAACTACTTAAATGTATATAAAGCAATTTAGCATTTCT
>Ga0209092_10000773_pt1 | contig 32085 bp, 26 predicted proteins | sample FraStrMetagenome_FD_187446 | JGI IMG/M metagenome (GOLD analysis project Ga0209092, IMG submission 187446) | Marine eukaryotic phytoplankton communities from Arctic Ocean - Fram Strait ARC3M Metagenome (SPAdes) (version 2) | ecosystem: Environmental > Aquatic > Marine > Oceanic | place: Fram...
TGGACAAGAGAGTTGCAGAGATTGAAGCTCACTATACGAAACGAGCTAAGAAGTTAGATGCCACTTTTGCAGCTGGTAACAATTCTAATCCATTCCTAAGTGCATATAAGTCCTACGGTATAAATGAAATTGATTCGCTTGTAGTTGGTCATTTTGGCGAAGTAAACAAAGGATTCAAGCAACTAATTTGCTCCTTAGCGAAGGTGGCTGCAGAATCACAAGAAGCAGGAAACATAACTCCTGCGAGCTCTACGGATCACAAAAGGAAAGGAGCTTACGCCTTATTCAAGAAAAGGTCCAAAGTTGCGCTAGGTTGTATGGCGATAAGGACTCAGACTGAACTAATGATACGTCGGATACAATTTATACGAAGAACAAAAGAAGCTGCAACTCAGACAGTATGCGCTGGAAATAGCAGAGGATACCATTCAGAATATGGGAACTCATGTTTCAATAACAGGGAAACCGATGACGCGTATGATATGTTTCGATCATATAACAACTGCTACTACTCCTCTTCCGAACCTGTAACTGATAAAGAGGATGAGTTGTAATTACAAAGTAATTTATACCTGGTACAAGAGTAGAAGTTAATAAAATAAAATAAAAGCATACAGTTTAAAAAAGGATAACTGCGGAGGCTCCTGCAGCTTGCCCTGCTTGAGCCATCTTGTGTCTATAGCGCAGAGGAAGCGTGTTGAAAACGCAGCTAAACGATAGGTTCACAGTAAGCTGCGTGTACTCGTCTGACTAACTCCCTAACTCTCTCTGTTAGGTATGCCAGACTAATAACGCTTTAGATCACGATTAAACTAAATAAAGTAATCTAACCTCACAGTAATGCTATTTGATTGGTTTCAGAACGAAGGACCTTACTATGATTAAGATTACCACTGATAAAGTATTACTTTTTTATATTATAAAGGAATTCTCTTTTGTTCGTTATCACTTCAAAAGAATTATATTCTTTACAGAATAGCCTCTAACACGTCATTAATTCTGATGTGGTCTAAATTAGTTTCGAACCCTTGACTTGTGGCAGCGCGCAGCATGGCATGCAACATGCTTATCTGAATAGTCCTCTAAAAGTGGACGCCCGTCCTCTAAATTATGTCTACATGTAAAAATAATCGTACTTTTTTTAGAAAAATTCATCGATTTTTTTTTAGTAATGGAAATCAGTTAGTCCGTTATATTATCAACTAGGTAAAAAATGAACGCTGAGACATTACCAGCCTATGTTTGGACGACATTAGTCCGTTATATCATCAACTAAGTAAAAAATGAACGCTGAGACATTACCAGACTATGTTTGGACGACATGAGGTGTTAAAGATGCAGGATGCAGGTACAGGTGACATGCAAATACATTTTTTTATGTGATCTGTATTTGTATTTGTATTTTTTTAACTGTATGTAAGTTTATCTATAGATTGCACCTAGCTTAGAGCTTAGATACAGCTTTATCTTCAGTGGCTCTCAACTTATTAATTGTACTCGATAGTCAGTACAATCTAATAATCAAAATGTCGTTGTATTCAAATAGCTTGTTTTACTAATGATTAAATAATCGAATAATAACTTTGCAATCGTATTTGTACTTGTAATTGTAATGGTAATTGTAATTGTAATTGTTCATAACCAAAAGCCGACAAAGGTGTCAGTAATCTAAGATACCTTTTGAAGATACTTTTGTAAGGTGATCTGTCATGATTGAAGTTCAAACCTCTCGCTTGAATGTGCGTACTTGAGTGTGCGTGTATTTATTCGCACTTGCATGTTCGTATATTTGCGCAATCTCCTCGAATGGTTTTCACTTATATGCGAGCTCCCACATTCGAACACTCCCTCTTTTGTCTTTAATCATACGCAGGGAAAAGCAAAACAGAAAAACAAAAACGAACCTGAAAAGCAGTAGAATCACCACAAAACAAATCTTACTAATTCATTCACCGCCGCACATCACCACAAAACACCACGCAATTTTTCTAATCAACTTTCCCTGAATTAAGAAGGCTCCCACTCGATGCCATAAGGTCAGTAATGGTATTTTGTCAGCATATCTGCCGGTGGAAGCATCGTGTACATTTTTGATTGTACCTGTACTCACCTCCCTCTTTCTGCCCATTTGTTTAACAGAGGGGAGGATCAACTTGGATCGAGTACCGCAAGAAATGTCTGTTAAAGCTGGGAGTCGTTACTCAGCTGCATCTGTCGTTATTGTCAGGCAATAACTGCACAATAGAACACGCCCTATTAGATTTGACATATGTTCGAATCTTGGCAAACTTTGTTGAACGATGTTTGAATTAATGACTTGTCACAACCTCCCCGAGTTAGGCTGAAAGCTCTCTTTGCTGCTTCAGCATGAATTAAAAGGTTCTCTTTCTCGGAATTGCGCTTGTACGAATTGTACCCAAGTGTATATGAACATGTTGGTCGAGAGACTATGAGTAACATCAAGTGCTCTGGCTCGAAGGAATTTACTTCCAGCTACTCATCGAATCATCAAAGTCGACGACTCCCCCCTCTGTATTTTCCATCAGTGTGATTGAAGAAGTTGACATCAGGGCCATACGTACTACCTTCGACTCAAATAGAAATTTTGTATAAATGGACTGCTTAGGGTACGAACATGAGTGCGACAAATTTTGGTTTTCGAACAAATTTTCAAGCGGATGTTATTCGCGGAAGGGACTTCTGAACTTCAATTTTTTTAGTGTATGGCATGTTACCCTTTCAATGCAGCACAGTATTCTAGTGGTGGAAATTGAATCGAAATGCTTAGGGTTAGGGTTGTGGTGGAAATTGAATCGAAATGCTGCGTCTATGTTTTTGTAACAAACTTGAGACTGCATTACTATTGACAGGTAATGACAGTCAACTTCAACAGCCAACCTTAACGAACTGGCACGAATGTTACGATGACTTGTTGTCTAGCTTCGAGCTTGCGTTGTTTGGATCAATATTAACGATCTCCACTTGAAGGTCACGCTGTTCGTCGTACAAAATATTAAAGAGTTGGGCAGCTATGACGATGCAAATTACCTTGTGAAAGTAACCGGCGTTGAGTATCTGATAAATCCTTAGGATGATATGACGAGTCATTCATCTAAGGATGTATATGGAATAAAGAGGAGTTGTCCTGTTTCTCAAATGGATTAAGAGTACGTCAATGTGCCCGCGGTCATGCTTGGTATTTGAATATGTTGCTCAAGCCTTCGTCGAATCGAGATCATGCTTGGGGTATAAAAAATAATCGTTCAAAAGTTCGTACATCATATTGGAGTTATCGTGTTGAAGTTTAAAGGCATCGGATGGGGCTGGTCTTGAAAGTTTTCTCAATTCTTCTGCTGTATCATCCATGAGTTCAAGAAATTTCTGCTGATAACACTGTCTTTGTACCGCCCAGAACGTGGATGCAACTCATCAGATGATCTGAAATATTACACATCATGTGACATCTCATAGAATGAATTGTTGCAAAGAAGAATTGTGTTTCCATGCCATGTCCATTACAAGGCAAGCAGCAAAATGCGATAATTGGATGCTCTTTGTGGTAATCTTATGTCCTGTTTTCAAATTCTACAGCTTTGAATTTATATCCAAACTTACATAAGGACAGTTATATAAGTGCTCAGAAACATGTGACGGTCCGCCGTTCCGAACAGTGCTGAGATCAGATCGTTTTGCCTAATACTAACTTTCCATCCTCCCTCTGATCAACCCATTCCTTCAGCATTGCTTCTTTGAATTTACCCGCGTCAGGCACTCGTATAGCCTGACGGTGATGGAGGTCGTCATGGTTCAGATGTAGCTTTTTCATTGTCACCTTCGGGCGTTGGTGTCGCTTTGCATGCATGAATCTTCCAAAGGTGGTCGTTAAATCCTCCCTCTGAAAGCATGACATGCTGACAAGATCTAAGTTGTTTTATCCTTTTCAGCCTTAATTCTTTGTCACCTTCGGGCGTCGATGGGTCTGCCCTGGCAGCAATAGCTACTACTCCTGCCAGTTGGAGTTGGTGGTACGTTGTTTCTTTTTAATTCCATTTTGATTATAAATTTCAAGAACTTACCATTATTCTCGTTATTTTGATGCATCTTGTTTGTGGAGCGGCATCAAGCGGTGTCATCCTCCGGTTTTGATTTCCGGCCTATCCTCACCATCCATCCGTTCCTTAGGACGCGTCTTGAATGGGTGGCGTCATGATTGAGGAATCTAATCATGGCCATCCACCGATGGTGAGGAGCGTTCATTGAACGACGTGTCTTTGGGGTTTGACAGAATTTTGAGTTGGCGTTGCTAATTATGGCCCTGATGTCAACTTCTGCAATCACACTGATGGAAAATACAGAGGGAGGAGTCGTCGACTTTAATGATTCGATGAGTAGCTGGAAGTAAATTCCTTCGAGCCAGAGCACTTGATGTTACTCATAGTCTCTCGACCAACATGTTCATATACACTTGGGCACAATTCGTACAAGCGCAATTCCGAGAAAGAGAACCTTTTAATTCATGCTGAAGCAGCAAAGAGAGCTTTCAGCCTAACTCGGGGAGGTTGTGACAAGTCATTAATTCAAACATCGTTCAACAAGGTTTGCCAAGATTCGAACATATGTCAAATCGAATAGGGCGTGTTCTATTGTGCAGTTATTGCCTGACAATAACGACAGATGCAGCTGAGTAACGACTCCCAGCTTTAACAGACATTTCTTGCGGTACTCGATCCAAGTTGATCCTTAAGTCTCGAAAGAAGGACAAGCACTGTTGTCTACGTGTATCATTATTATTTTCAGTTGCTTCAGATTTTAGTCCAGTGGTAAATCAAGAGTTGGAAAAAATGTCCAAGAAGAGAACCGGTCTTTTGGAAGAAACAATTAAACTAGCGAAGAAAAGGAATTTAGGCCCTGAAGACAGTGGTGGGACTGGTGTTTCGTTCCGTGAAAGGATGGAGATATTCCGCGAGTTTCGAAAGTTCCGTGAAGATTTTCCGGACATGTCCAAGGTACAGGTAATTAAGCTGTTTCCTGAATTCAAGGTGTGCGTTGAGCTATGATCGTTATTGCTTCTAATAAGCAATAAACAAAATTGAATGTTTGGATTATATTCAAGCTTATTTTATGAACTTAGATACGTCTTAGATTTTACTACAAATTTTAGCGTGCAACCAAGTCTTCTTCCGAGCTCAAATCCATCATTCATCCAAAGCTTGGTCCTTCTTTACTTCCAACATCACAGGCAACCAAATATCCAAATGTATTTCCTACATTCGTACCAAGTCGAGCTCCAACTTATTTGCCAACCATTGTTCCCACTTTGATTCCATCAAATACTCCAACTAGCAAACCAAGCATCGTTCCAAATATTTATCCATCACCTACACCAACTTTTCAGCAAGCGTATTCAGATCAGATGTGCCATCTAAGCGTGCAACCAAGCGTGCAGCTAGGCGTGCAACCAAGTCTTCTTCCGAGCTCAAATCCAGCTAGCAAACCAGGCATCGTTCCAAATTTTTATCCATCACATGTAATGACTTTTCAGCAAGCGTATTCAGATCAGATGCACCATCTCTTTTTCCCACACCTCCAACCACTAAAACACCAACCACAAGACCCAGTAATCAACCCATATCCTTTCTATCAGCAGAAACATACACGTCGAGCAGATTTCCTGTCGCTCGTGATATGCGCCAACTTCACAAGCTCTACAGATTACAAAAGGCAACGTGTATACGCTATAGTCAAGAAGTAAAGTAAGGTGGAGTTGGGATATATGACGATTAGGACTCAGCGTGAATTGAAATAGGTTTGGTGGACTTCGTAAGAAAGACCAAAGAAGCTACCTCTCAGGCGGCATATCTGGAAACTCCAGGGGTTACGACTCAAAATGAGGGAACTCGTCGTACATCATAGATAATTGACGACGAATAGTTTATGTTTCTGTCGTGTAACAATTGTTACTAATCCTTGTTCGATCCACTGACTGACTTTAATTCATGTCATGATAATCGTTCACTCCTTTGACCGTTAACCGATACAAGGTATAGATGTTCAAATGTAATCATCAATTCTGCAATAAGGTTGATTGATCCACTTAGATATTACTGTACATAGGTCAAATACGAACGTGAAAAATAAACTTAATTTATGACTAGATAATACGCTTTTACAATGGATCACATTGAATTCTAAAGTTTGTGTGGACAGCAATATTATATACTTCGAAGTATGTTATTTTCATAAACAAATCCCCCATAAAGAATATGCTTTATTTCATTAATTGACTACCTCGAAAATAGTTTTGTCATTTTTCATACTTGATGAAGAAAGGATTAGATTCGTGCGAGATGATTGATCGTGATGTAGATGGAATTTATCTGCCTCGAAAGCAGTTCGAATTCGATCTGACGACACTATGTTTTTCAAAAGTTTGGTTGATGAGTAAGCTTCCGGCAAGAATTCATCAATAAAGCGTCCAACGAAGATATCATCGTTTCGCAAAATCTCTTTTAATTTCGAGACAAGAGCCAAGATGTTTCCTGTTCTCTTCTCCCTGAAGACTTTAATCGCTTGTAAAAATCGTAACGATACAACTTTCCCATACATAGAAACAATATCAGCATGGAGCTTTTTGGCTTGCTCCAAAGAAGAAAATGGTTTAGCCGATGGAAGGATTGCAGTTACCGCACTACTATGTACATTACTATCACATTTCCACCAATACTTTATCCCGTTCTCACCCTCTACTTTTCGTAAGGGAAACGCGCGTTGAATGCTATAATCTGCATCGGCCATACTTTTTCTTGAAAGCTTACAATCACTGCCCAAGGATGCTCCTTTCTCTTGATGAATGGCCACATTATTCTTCGAAAGCTTCCGCCCTTTATTGTCGCAGCGATCCACCTCTTTTTCATTATTTTTCCTCCTGACCTTGTTTAAAGAAGCTAAAATTTCGATATCCAATTCGTCCACACTCCTTCTCACTACGTCACGGTTACGTGAGCTTTGCCGTGGACGTTTGCCTTTGGAACGCAACCGGCCCCGACTTTGCAATGGATTAACAGAATCTTCCATTACACAATATCAATATCTGTTTTCGAATTCCAACTAGGAAAGAAGCTATGACCGCGTGAAGTACTGATTACTATTGCTACCTCCTCCTCCTCTGCTACGGTTCTCATTAACCTCTTCTTCGGATTCAGCATCGCATAGGGTCATTCACAGCTCACAGCAACGATGTTCTCTTCCTTTGTATGTACATGTACATGTATGAACTCTGTATATGTATTTGCACGTCAATTAACAATTTATATTATAAGACAGTATTGAAGTATGTTAAATGACAACCATATTGCTTATACGACTAACGTTTACATTTACAAGTACTTCGAAGTATTAAATACATGTACGGGGGCGGACAGAGAAGGATATTTGGCGACCCGTAGACTTCTACAGCACACAACTTTTCCAATAAGCCCTTAGAAGTCTTTTTTTAGTACCATATCTTTGTAGCAAATTTCACGAGGATTCCAACGGTATTAATACATGTATTAAGGAATAAATCGCATTAAATTTTGTGATATTTAGCCTTCGAAGAGTGATTATTCGCCACTCATTCCTATGAACAGAAACAGATCAGAAATCTAAAATCTACCACTACCAGTACCAGTCCATGCAGTAGATAGTACATGTAGATAGACGTAGATCTATTTTACAAGTTAACCCTTCTAGGACCAAAAATCCTTATCGCCCGTATGGGTTAAGCGCATTTTGGTTGTGTAAAATTCTACGCAGAAAGCTACACACATGCAATAATCTGAAGTTCGAAGACATGGTCGATGTCTTCGGATGAGATGATAACTCAGTCATTTCTACCTTTTTTTGAACAGAAATTTTTCAGCTGGATACACCAATGAAACGAGCACAATCCTGGCGCGATAGCTAATATATGTAATAGAAGGGAAAAAAGATTGGCGCAATACAATTTAGAGACGGGCGTTAAGGCTTACTTATGGGACTTTTGGGGGGATTAGCCAATGAGAGTGCGTTATTTTTTAAAAAATGTCAAAAATGTGCGTATGAGCCAATCAAAATGCGTAGCTTAACGCCCGTATACGGGCGTTAAGCGTTTGGTACTAGAAGGGTTAGTACATGTCATGTACGAATATGCGTACGAAACAGAACAGAGTGTAATCGTTATGGGAGTCTACAAGAGTAAATATGGCCGAACGCAAATTAAACCAAATCCGTTTCATGGAGGTCTACAGCTACACCAACAGCAGATCTTGTCTACACCAGTAATTGATGACACCACTTTTGAAAAGAAGGGTACAATAAAATCACTTGTTTGCACATCCTACAGTTTCCCGTAGATATGAACGGATGACGCCACAGTGTACATTGTGTACTGGTAGCCGCGCTTCAAGACACAAAACACATATGTTTTACATAATCTCGAACTCTAATAGACGGAAAGAACAAATCGCTGAACAACTCATTTAAGTAAGGTTTACCACCCATCCGGAGATCAAAAATGATCATGAACTCAATTATGGCGATTAATGACGCTCTACATGCGTTCGAGGAATCCGCGGTCAATCATGAAAACTGTAGAGGAGACGAGTTAACATCAGAAGTTCAAGTTGATGTCAACACGAACAAAGAATCCGGAAAAGATTCCCCGCTGTGCAATGACGCCGTAAAGAGCGACCAGCAGGAGGGTGGAGCAGATGATAAATGGAAAGAGTTACAGGATATTGCTAGCTTCTGGACTTTAAGCAAAGGATTTCTTTCCAGCATTGCCGAACAGTTTAATGCTAATGATTCAGAGTTAGTTTTTTATCGACAAGATTCATTCGAGGAGGACATAGACGGAGTTGATTGCAGCCGTGAAGAGAAAGAAAAATTGCGATCTCTTTTACCGTGGGAGCAGATGGATGTGAGAACGGTGAGTATAATCAAATCAATGTTGTTGATCAGTTTTACTTTATGAACTAATCTAAATATGATGATTCTTGAAAGGGTGACATCAAAACGCACGACGAATTGAAGACCATGGTTCTTGCTTTATCAAAGAATGAATCAAATTTTAGAGAAGTGTCATTAGAATTGAAAACGAGGCCTGAATTTCAAGTTGACTTTTTACGATTTGTCGATATGCTGAAGAAGCTGATGACCGTTGATAAGAACCTTAGCATGATGCACGCAAAGTTAGCTGGTAGGAAGCTACCGGAGGATCAATTCTGGAACAATTACCTAATTCATTTAAAAGTATTGTCTATTCAATATTTTGCTTCGCATTGTGATAACGATGAGTCCCCTCGTCCTCTAATGAACTTTTTTAATTGTCGAGGAGGTGGTGGTTGGGTTAATTTACGAGATAAAGCTTTGTTGAATGAAGTGAAAGGAATTGTTGTGTCTAGCCATGGCACCATTTGCTACGAAGACTTTGTTGTTGTATAATGTGCATGTATGTCAATGTGGTATGGAAGAAAGAACACTATTGGTGTGCGGGAGCTAATGCAGACTCCTGATATAATCTAAATGTTAGTAGGTGTCAGATAATTAGTTTGAATTTAAAAGTATATAAATGATTGTTTAGAAAGATATAAGCTTCAAAGAAATTGCTTCGGACAGATCGATACATCTTTTAAATTGAGTTGGTTTAATGTCTCAATTGTCGAAAAGGATGGAAAGAACTGTGAAATTGATGTCTACTTTATATAGACCGCAACAAAGAATGGTTGACGAGGAGAGAGGTCCTCAAACTTGTTCTTTCTTTCCTAAATGTATCGAGCTATGAGCTCTTTCCTGGACATTTGGCTAGCGATTGAAAGGATTTTCACCAATAGAAATCTGTCATACTCTCAATTTTTCGGACGAGTTTTACAGAAATAGAGTCTTTGATGATAATAATGACACCAAACTACTCCTATTTTTCCTTAACGAATCAATATGGTGTAGAATAAAGGTGTGAGTTAAACCTAACTCTTGGTACGCCTAAATTTATCTGAGATTTTAAGTGAATATATCTTCATCAATTTAAAGCCTGCAAAATAAAAGTGGATTTGAATAAAATCACTTCATGGTGTAATTTTTTTCGTTATCTTCGATAACAGAGTAATCACCATTACAGGTTACTAAATGCTTAATTGATACCTAACCCTAGAGTACAACTCCTTCCCGATCTTTCATGTCACGGAGCCCCGTAAGTCATGATTTTTGGAACAATAATCCTTCCATTGAATGCTGATCTTTGTATCGTTAACGTAAAAAGGCAATGGAACATATTCGACGCTCCCAAAACCCCGATGTTTGGCATTCTTTATTGTATCAGTTATATGGTTTTTGGTGTGAATCAACACCACTTGCGTCCTATCCTTCCAAGTCGTTACCTGGATCATCCCTTTGATACCATTCTTTCCATTCATCGGACTTGTTGCCCTTCTCGATCAACCCCGCTCTATCGTGATTAAAGTCTTCTTTGATAATTTGTGAAAGGGCACGCCTCCTTCTGTGTTGTCGTTCCCACAAAGAGCCAGTTGTATATTCTAATCGATGTATACCAACTATCTGTATTTAATATTGGTCCGCTCTGGAGGGTCAATGTTGCATTATTTATAATACGAAGTACGATTGCTTCCAACGTGTTACTCTCCGCCTAATTTTTTCCGAGATAAATCTTCCAGCCAAGAAAGTGACTTTTGCATATTGATATAAAAACTTTAATTCGGTGGGCAATAGGTTTTAAAAGCATGTATTGACAATATTTTGATCGACCTAAGTGTTTGATCATACTTTCGTCAATGCAAACCTTTACATCAGCAAACCAATTTCGAATCATTTCAATCATCACTTATTGCATCAGCTTTCGACAATTCAAAAGATTGTAAGACCTATTTTTAGGACGAGATGTTCTGCTGTGCACAAGATCACCGGCAAGCTCCCAATGCATGCTTTGGAAAGGTGTTCTGAACAAACGCTCTCGTGACCAACAATCAGTAAGAGACTTTTTACTATTCGATTACATATGACTTTTAATAATTATTTTCGAGCTGGAACTAAAAAAAACAAAATTGCTCCAAATCGTTCAAATAATTTATTAACCTCCAATAAGGGTCATAGGTCGATTGTTATTGGCTTTCTTTATTCCAAACATGTCGCCATGGCCTCCTAGCGCAAACTTCTTTCGGCGAACCGCGGCTCCAATTAAAAGCATCAGATCTTCACGGGTGACGTCTTCAAGACGTAGAGCATCTCTCAAACTTACTTCTTGGTTTCCAAAAAGGCACACTTTGAGTTGACCGTCAGCTGTAATTCGAAGACGATTACATGTCCCACAAAAATGTTCACTCATGCTCGTAATGAAACCGACCCTACCCGCATGTCCTGGAGCCTGATACCATTTAGTTGTATCATTTGCAGAGTCTGCAGTTCGTTCAAGATGCAAAGGGATGTCAGAATCAGAAATACGATTAAGCATTTGTTCATAGCTAAAGAAGCGATCGGCATTCCATCCGTTATCATTAAAGGGCATCCATTCAATAAATCTTACATCAACGGGACGATCTTTTGTCAACATAACGAAGTCACTTAATTCTGTATCATTAATGCCCTTCATGACGACGCAATTTATTTTTAAGCGGCCCTCCCCTGTAAGATAATTAGTCGCGTCATCAATCGCACGCAACACTTTTTGTAATCCTGGTCGACGGGTAATATATTCAAATTTTTCTTTATTAAGCGTGTCTAAAGAAATATTGACATGGGTTAAGCCAGCATTTGATAGATCGGCTATATGACGAGAAAGAGTAATTCCGTTCGTTGTAATGCCGATGCTCTTGATATTGGTTCTCAATGAGGAACTGTTATGATTCAAATTTGAGATTCCAGCGACAATATCTACAAGATCTCTCCTCAACAAAGGTTCACCACCTGTTAGTCTTATCTTATTAACCCCGTTCTCTGCGAACAGTGAAGTTAGATTTAAAATTTCTTCCGAATTTAGAAGCTTTTGCTCCGGCTGTAGCGGAACACCATCTGGTGGCATACAATAACGACAACGCAGATTACATCTTTCACTCAAAGATATACGCAAATAGCTATGATGACGATTGTAATTATCGGTCAAAATAGGCGCCGATTTCAAATCCGGAGGAAGTTCCTTTAAAATCTGTATTAAATTTCTAACATCAGTTTTATTTCTATCCATTTCTTCGTCGAAATCTTGGCGAGAATGTTGACTTGCATGAATATTAATAGTATGACCACGCCTTCCAGCGTTCTCTTCCTCTCGCAATTGACTCCTAAGAGCTTCTAATCTAGGTCTATTTATTGTCACATCCGATTGGAACTCCATAGGGTTTGTGCGCGGGCCATTCATGAGAAAGTCGTCATCGCTCCCTGTTTCTTCTGTTGTGAGAGGAACTGCACTCAACCCTCGAAGGATTAATTCAGATAATTTTTTACGAGATCCGATAGGACACTTCTTAAAACTTGAAACTATCATTTTATTTTGGTAAGAGAAGAATAAGAGTTGGGATAAGTTGTTTGTTGCCTAACGAGGTATTCGGATTTTTGTGAAATCTTCCTTCCCTCTGGATATGAATATGTCTTTCTTCAAGGGCACACAGAGAACAGAGAGAGGGAGGAAAATGATTACGAATTCATTTCTCGGAAGAAAATGGTAGGCTGTAAATGATGTTCCGGCACTTTCTGCGTACTGCGTACTCGTACTTGACATGGTGCGCCACTCGTGCTCGGCTTTCAGTACAACTACGCTCACGCTTTTGGGAATGTAATTATCATTGGGATTATCTATCTCTGTGTATCGTAGTAAGTCACTCCATCTTTTGCCAGGGGAAATTACGTTACTTTCTACGAATTACTATCTCATCCCACTTCATCAAACGCGTAAATACTAAATACCCGTTACACGTTACGGCAAGGGATATGTTTGCTACGACGGGAAGTCCAAAATCTCAATCACTCCATGTATTCATTGAAAAGGAAAGGGGATAGGTATATCGGAATACTTCTAACGACCCTAACGACCTGCCTTTAGAAGCTATTCGTTTAATCGACATATTAGGAGTAAAAATTTTGAATGCGCTGTTTGGATGATTTCCTACCTCTGTCTGTCGAAGTGCATAGTCGTGCTTGACTAGGGATCAAGTTACATGTACTTTTCATCAAACGTAGAAATCAAAAAATGCATACATTAAAGTTTGGTAGATTATCACTTTACAGATATACAAGAAAAGGAAAAAAAGTGAAAATGCTTTTGAAAAACCGGTGACCAAGCAAAATTTTATGTTAATACTTTATACTAAGAATGAGGAATCCTCACCGACTTCAGAACTCCAAAACCCATTAGATGATCGCCATCGGTTTTCGGCCCCACAAGCTGCCATAAGTTCATCTGTCTTTTTTGAAACTTCACTTAACGTAGGACGGAGTGATCGATCTTCATTCAAAATCCACGTAACGAGCTCATTAAGCGATTCACTATATCGTTCATATAACACGGAATGCCGAGAAGGTTTAGGAATCGAACCTAAGACTCTCAGATAGGAACAATCCACAACTTTTATACGCTCTCCACGAATCTCGCATTCAAATGGCGAATATCCATACATTATACCAAATAGAAGGCATCCCAACGACCAAACATCTGTTCTACCATCAATATCGCTTTCTTCGGGCCCATATCGAATATGACCTTCAAATAGCTCAGGCGCGCGGTAACTAATTGTAGAATGTTCCGAAGCTTGATCTACTAGCGACAATAAGCTTTTGCGTGATTTAATTGGTAATGTTATAGGGCAAGCAGAACCAAAATCCATAAGGATTGGACGGAATGACTCAGTCTCAAACAGAACATTTTCCAATTTTATATCCCTATGTGCTAGACCAGAATCATGTAAGCATTGAACGCCACTTAAAATACCTGAGAAAATTTCTAAGATTTGGCGCTCCGTAAATGGATTTAATAGAAGATTTGTCGGCAGTTCATTAAGCAGATTCAAGCGTACGTTTACCTCATTCCTTAACGAAGATGAAATGAGTGGAGACAACATATAACAAACAGTAGTTGAGGCAGTCTTTTCAAACTTATGTGCGACCAAAGGAAGTAATGTAGGATGATCACAACTACAAAAGTTTTTGAATGAGAAAAAGACTAAGAGAACTAAGATAAGTGAAGTTTGACGAACATACCTTCGATGAACACTAATCTCGTCACGACATCGCTGCACAGTTTCTTCACAACTACATATAATTCGCTTCATCGCCAATCTCTGAAAGTCGCAGCTAAACATCGTAGGCTTCGAAATAACCTTCACTTCGTACACATATGAAAAACCTGCACGTTGAAACATCAAAATTGGATGAGAGAGTGCATTTAATTTCTACCCTTGGCTCGAAAAAAATCGCTGCAACACTAACCTCCCTCCGCAATTTTCTTTCTAACCTTAACACGGATTGGTCCCTCCGAGCTTTTGAATTCAATAATCTCATGACCTGCACCGAACAGGCTAAGAATGAAAGTCAAAATTTGGTCAAGTAAATAAAGAAGTCCCAAGTACAAACTTTTCACCAAATTCGTTAAATTATTTTCACCCGACATGTTTCTACTGAGAAAAATTATTTTCTTCAAATCGACTTGAACGTCGACCGAACCAATATTTTCGATGAGTCCACAAAATAGAACCAAAAGCTTTGTCAATCGAAAAGCGAGTCAAGTGGTTCGCCTCGATCGCAAGGAAAGTAGTTAGAATTACATTATATTCCGAGGATAGAGGAGTCTATTTTCTCCCAACGCTTTACCGTCTACTCGTATCATGCAAGGATCTGTACGTGTTGTATTGTCAGCAGCAAATATAGACAGTCATGACGTCATCAGACGTTAAAACTTGAGTTCACTTGCACTTGACACTTGACTTTTTTTTCAAAAGAAAGAGTAGATAAGTATTAGTTGAAAAAATGATAAAAGGTAGGCATGCGGCATGCCATGACTTTTTATGTTCGCGAGCGTGATATCAATGTGTTGCCGTGGTGTACCGCGTTTTGTACGAAAGGTAATCCGTTATCAGTGTAGACAGCAAAGGTAGACCTACTGTAGTTTATTTCACACCTCACAAATAATTTCATGAAGATAGATAACAGCGAAGCAAATGAAGATTAACTCGAAATTATTAGTCCATATCTTACCTACTCGTTGCCAACGCAATGCATCGCTTAGGATTATGAAGCCTATGAACTAGGAGGGGCTATTCCGGAACTTGGAGAAGTATAAACCTTCGACATGAAATTGCACTAGCGCTAGATGATGTCAATAGTTAAAAATTTCCGACGCGCAACGATCATCAGACTTTTTGAAAGATTTTCATTTGATCATGATCAATGTCTTCCTGGGCTCCCTATCCTTGACATTCGTCATAATCACGGGGTCTATCAATAACATCCATAACAATATATTGGTTATTTCACAGAATGTTTTTCTTCTCAAGTATCAGTTGAACGGATACTGACTTTAATATCTGTTATGTTTTTCTCATTTGGAGATAGGCGTCATCAATGTAAAATGACGTTCCTACGCAACCAAAAATTTAACAAATAATCGTTTAGTGCCGTCATCGTGATCTATCTCTTGCGCGCCATGAATCTCAAGGATTAACTTACAGAAGCTAGAATTGAATGTCGAACCCAAACGAAAATACGTTATTATTGCTCGTAACGGTAGTGACTTTGTCAGAATCACTCGTCTCTTGTGGTCTCCTTATTGCTTTCCTAGCCTCCAACGCACTGCGATTTATCAATCCAAAATTACATTTTTTCCTATCGTCAGTAATAAAAGAAACTTCTTCGATTTTTTCTTTGTTTTTCTTTGTTTTCGCTCTCGGTGATTTAGACTGTTTTGGTCTCCTTCTCACCGACAAGGCTACACTCGCTTTGTTAACAGATATTGAATTAATGATTTTGGAGTTTTTGGAAAGATTCTTCGATTCCAAATCGGTAAATTCGTCTATGAAGTTATTATTTAAAGTTTTCTCAAGACTTCCATTAGATTCATGTTGATTTGTGTCAGAATGAGAAACAAACTTCACACCAGAGGTCACATTTGCGTTGGCATCCGATTTTGGTTCAACGATTTCGGGTCCTTCTGAATGATGCGTTGATTCAAAGTATGAGCATTCGTCTTTTGATATGTTATTGGATTTATTTTCATTCATTTCATTAGATGCCTTGAGATTTATGTTGAGAAGAGAATTGGGCTTCACATCTGACGAGGACTCAAAAGTAACCGGCCTTTCATCACCTAACTCTTCCTCACGACGGTCCCCATCGTCTTCAACGATATCTTCATCAACTACACGTATTGCCTCCTTTTTACGTCGTCCTCGTCGTTTAGACTTTTTCTTTTTTCGTTGCGTCGACACTGATGATGTGCCACATTCTTTTTCAACAATCTCGAACCCAAACTGAAAATCATCTGAACTTTTTCCAACATCGACTGGTTTCTCATCACCTTTCGAAGGAAAGAAATCAGACAGCCTATTATTATTCGACGATGTCATGTGGATTATTCGAATATATGCTAAAGTCGTTGCTAGAGGCTAGAAACATTTCCCAGTTTGCTACAGAGAAAGAGATGGTTGAGTGAACACGCATACCGGTACCTGTACCTGTATCATGTATATTAGATCCCTCTTTTGCTGTAATTTGTCGATTGTAATTTTGTTCTTTTCAAAAGGCAGATACCGGTACATCCGATATCGATATCGTTTAGTGTAGATTTACGCGCGCATACAAGTGATGTTTTTTCTGAGAGAGGAGATGGAAAAGATGGGAAAACTGACTGGTGCTCAGAATGATGAATTTCGCATTATACGAACTTTAATAACCCTTTGGGAGACTGACGCGACACTCTGACTTGAACCAGAAAACACACTTTCATCACATCAAAAGCATTTACGAGTGTTGAATAACCACTACACCTGCACAAACTACAATTATCGTTTACTTTTCTACATGTACATTAAAGGGAAGGCCAATTAAGATATATCGTTAACATTCAAAATATGGTGAGGTGGACTAGGATAGCACTTTCATCAGTCCTCACCTCATTTGTGAGCACTGCGATTGCATTTACGGCTCAAACGAGGTCCAATACGAAATCATTCGTCTCCGTTTCGTCCAATTCATGCGCCAATCGTAATCTGAACGTCCGTTACAACGTTCCTGCCGATATAAGTGATTGGAATACCGTCAAAAGTGCAGCGGATCGTGAACCTCCTCCGTCGAGTTTCTTTGTATTGCAAGAAAATTCAGTCAAGGCTGCGAAGTTGGCGATAGATCAGGGAGAACGATTGATTGAAGTGGAATATCCTCCTCTGCCAGCGGGTGTATTGGAAAGTGAAGACGTGAGTGCTTATGATGTCAGCAAAGCAAATGTGAGGCTTGCGGTAGAGTTTGCGAAAAGTTTTGCGGTTGAGTATGACATGGAGACAGCAATTTTAGTTCCGGATGAAGCCGAGCTCGCAATCGCTGTAAGTTTAGGAGTTTGGTTTTTAGACAAGTGCTTGGTTGTTGCTAATTTTTTTGGGTTGTGTATAGTTGGAAAATTATCAAAATAATAGACCTTTTCCGAAACTCCAAATAAACTCTTTGTTGAGAAATGATGATGATGATGAGTCTGAAGAAAGCGCTTCGAATGAAAAAGGGAACTTATCTTTCTTTCAGTTTCTTTTTGGTGGTAACAGTGGCACTGTGAAGCCTCTAAAAGGAACCAAATTGTACATCATTTTGACTGCTTCTGCTCAGGAGCTACCGGACGTTGAGGAATTGTACAACTTGACAAGAGACGATGATGCAGTGATTTGTTTTTACAACTTGAAGTTAGACGTTTTAAGGGGTGATTTGGGAGCCCCCGCCTTTCCTGGAAAGGATTTGCAAGATCGATTTTTGTCCAGAGTAAAGCCGGTGTATTATTTACGTACAAGACAATATAGTCGTAGTATTGCAACACCGCCATTTATTTTGAACTTTCAAGGATGTCTTTTCCGCTCTTATCCTGGTCAGTTTCAGACACTCCTCGATACTGGTGACGGACAGTATAGGCGTGTGAAGGGTAGTGACATTCGTCCTGCTTTGGGTGGATTTAAGGAGGAACTTATACAAGAGTTGATTGATATTGGGGCGATACAGGAAGAGAGTAAAACACTCAACTTTTTGCGAACTGGGTATAAAACAACAACATGGTGGGAAGAGGAGAGAGAAGAAGCAAGTATGGAATGGAGAACTTAAATTGATAGTAATATTGTTTATTAAAATTCGAAATCGTCATTATCTGATAAACAGGATAGTGGGCCTAATTTTATTTTGCTAATATCTCCAAAAGAAATTGAACTCAGGTACGAAACGAACACACGTGCGAAATGAATGTTCGAGTGTTTATAACGTGATCCGTGGAAAATAAATCATCTGTATTAAACAACAAGAAAATTCAAAATGATCAGATATAGTGAAGAAAACGCGGCTTCAGTAGATAAAATAATAATGGCTTGACAGTCTCATCTAAATGAAACAATGCCGATGGTATACCGTTATTTTTCTAGTCCACTTCAATTAAAAGTTAGTTATGGTTAGCGAACACAATATAGTTCACACTGAGGACTATTGTATTGTCTTCTAATATCAAAGGCCCCAATTTTGCTACATGAACTGCGTAAAATGTACTGCAAATTCGAAACTTTTTACTATCTTTGACCGTATCTAAATAAGAAAAATAATATCTTATACGATCTTTATGTTGCCCTTGCTCAACTAAAATTATCGTTCATGTATTGATGTTTCCACAGTTTTTCGAAACCAGCTATTATTACCAAGACCGCGCACGTTCCAATCAGGTTTCTCTGGTTGGATATTATAAGCTATATCTACCGCCTTCGAACATAATTCGACCTTACCATCTCTAGAGGGATTTACTGGAACTTTCGCTTTCCAAAAGACCCATGCCCAACCACGATTGAATTTCTGATCTCCTCCTTCGTAAATGTCAGCCGTAATCCAGTTGCCTCCATTATCAGCACTAACATCGACACGAACAACATTACGCCCGCCACCAGCCCATGCCCAACCACGTGCTTCGATGTACATCTCTGCATCTTCTTCTACAAATTCTGTATTAGTAATTCCGGAAAAGATGCTCGCCTCCTGCATTGCAGGTATTCTTGTCAAGTCAACGGAATTAACATCTGTAACCGAAGGTGGCAAAGTTTTGTAGTTCTATCAAAAATTGAGTTAGCTTTGTCATTATCCATGGTACCAAGAGATTATTATAATTGCAAAGTGTGCGTACCAGTCCTCGTTGCCACGCCCCTTCTGCCTCTGATGACGATACCTGAATTTCGTTTAGCCATTTCACATTTCTCACTCCCACATATCCTGGAATTAGTGACCTTACCTTTCAATTTGAAGGTAAGGTAAGGCTACATGAAAAAATTTCGCAGAATGGTTCAAACATATGCTTACCGGGAAACCATGATCTCTAGGAAGATCCTCTCCATTCATTTCATAGGCCACGAGACAATCACCATACAACGACATCGCCTTTGCTAAATCTATTGATGCCTTTAAACCATCAATAGATTGAAATCGAACATGCTCAAGTCCCTTTTCGATCGCCACGCCCTCCTTCAACCCAGCAGCCTCAAGAACATCGCGTAATTTTACACCGCCCCATTTTGCTGTTGAGATAGCCCCTTGGTACCAGCTAGTGCCGCTCGTTCTCTTTATTTCATTATACCCTCCTCGTCGATTACCACTGCATTGAAGCGTAACTACAACTTCATGCTTAGGCATTGCTTTAAGATCTTCTAGTGAGAATTCCTTGACTGGTAGTCCCAGCTCGCTCAAATCAACCTTCAGTCGATAATCTCGAATTTGTTCCTCGGAGAGCAAAGGGACCGGATGGTGATGACGTATATAAAACAGCTTACATGTTAAATGGAAGTAAGACACATTATGTATAATTATTCCCTTTGAGTCAACAACTAAAGGAACTCACCTCATTTGGCGTTAAATAAGAATCCAACATGCGTTCGTACGGAGATTCCGCATTCATAGGGGTTTCAGAATGTACTCGAAGACCATCATCACGATCGGGCTCCATTGCATATGGATCTTCCTCCAATACGCGTTCCATATACTCATCCACAGAAGCCTGGTCAGATTCTGCTAACTTACCGATAACCATTTTATCCATGAGCACCATAGGAAGATCAGTACTAAAATGCTGTCGATATAAATTCCACCAAGGCTCTACAGGCCCACCAGCCGCCTGTATAATCTTTTCCGAACCTCCTGGATGATTCGATATGAAATCGGTAATATTGTAAACCATTCCACCGTACGTGACCCAAATCTATTCCAAAAAAGTAAAAAATTCAAATGTAACATATAAACATTGGGCCCGTAACATTGACAACATGGGCACATACCGGTTTGCCATCTTTACCGTCGTTTGATTTAACATCCGCCATAGAATATTCCTTTAATTCCTCAACTTTCACTGGTAAAGCAGCCTCCATCAAAGTAGCGGAGGAATTGCTGGTGATGAGTTTATCCGACACTACAAACGTTGCGGCAAGAGAGCCTGCGATGATGGCCCCAGCAAGTAATTTATCAGATGATCCATCTTCGAAATGAACTCGACTGCAAAATGGTGCAATAAATTTAGTTTGGTTGGTAGAAATAGAATTGATTAGATGGCGCCTGTTTTGAAGCAATCGGGCGAACATGTTGAAAGGCAAGGTGGGAAGGACTCGACTTTTTTTTGTGATGTCGGGAATCAAGCATGAGAGCATGAAGCGTTTTTTCTTGCTGCGCGTGCTGCATGCTGCTTAGATCCTTAAATTCAAAAATCGAAAATTGAATGTGATGTATGATGTATGATGTACTATTTTATTGCGAAACGTGTCCTGTGTCCATTTTTGTTATTATTGTAATATAGGGAAAAGAGATCATCCCAGTATTGTTTTAGACAAATGGTGTTCCATTACTATATATTTCTCTGTTATCTGAATTCTTAAAAAGGTCCCCTCAAAGTTATCTGAACTATAGGAATGGAACTCAATTTGTCAATCAAGATGATCTCGTAGAACAATGGAGTAACAAGGACTACCGGTAGAATACTTGTTCAGAGTGTGGATAATACAATTCCATAATGATCGAGATCCAAAATCTGCGATGATAATAGTGAAGGTGCTTTGAATTTGCGATTGTGAAATATTGATAATGCATTGAATAAGCTGGAAGATTAGTTCCGAAAAAGGCTTGCCGGTATTTGGCGACTTTCATTTCTACATGTTTGATGGCGTAAGCGGACAAACGGTTTGAGTCTCAAAACGTAGTAACTAGCAAAGCGCTTAAGCCACAAAAAAAGTTAATATAATGGGCTTCAGCAGGATGTAGAGACATCTTTTCGGTGAAGAAATAACCTTTTTAATATCACAAAAAAACTACCGAAAATTTGAAAGAATCCAAAGTTCGCTCGCGCTAATAGCTCGTATTCCGTATGCCTCGATTTAGCCAAACGGTAAAACTATTTCGTTCCATACACACAATTCACCACAAAGAAATAAATGTTGCAAATTCGTACCGCGCCACAATCACAATCAACTACACAAATGGACCAGCAACTTGCCACATACCGCGAGATTCACCGAAAAAATGCGCCGTTTCAAGTTGAGGAAATGGCATGTTTGAAGGCCGCTCTAGCGTTTCTTGCCATCAAACGTCGGCGAATGACGGACGCGGCCGAAGATACGCGCGGGGATTACGGGACTAAAGTCGTATTCGACAAAACCCCGCGCCAACCTACCGACATATCCCCATTGCTGCTCCAACCCGTCAGTCATGATCCCATTCCATCGTTATTTCGATCGGCCATGCACCTATGCTCTTCTCCTCTCCAGATGTCATCTAAGAAAAGTCCCGGACGAGACTATCACTATCGCTCGCCATTTCATCCCGATCAAGTTTACTTAAGCGATGCAGCGCGTGGCTTATGTGCATATATAGCTTCTAAATTAGTACCCTCATCACCTTGGGTGAATGAACTCTTCCAATGCACGGATGAGGAGGAATTGCATCTGAGTACGCTCGCCACCTGTCGCGTCATGCATATCCTGTGTGATGCTAAGCCTTCTCTCGCAGTTGCCTGTATTTCAGTGATAGTTCATCAATTGGCTAGATTATATCATGGAGGAAATTATGAAGAAGGCGACGAGAAGATAATTGGTGCGATGGAATGCGATTGGATAGCAGTGAATTACTTATTATTATTAGAATATCTACTAACGGTACATATGAGTGTGGACATTGGAAGAACATTTGTTCATGCGCTTCGCGAATGCAACATGGCAGAAGTATTGTTCCCGATAAGCTGGTCAAACCTAGCAGAGGTTGCTGCATATACAATGGAGCGGAGAGGGCGTGATTATGTCGGAATGAGTGTGCAAGGTAAGATGATGATGCAAATGGAATTGGTGGAGATGTTAAAATTATTATAAATTGAAAAAATGTTCATTATGTTTCCTTCCTTCGTGCGTGTCACGTTGACTCAAGTTATATAAAAATCGACTTCTCAAAACTGTTCTCTGACAAAATTCCAGAATATTTCCAGATCCAAACAAACACCATATAATCAATAACATTTAGTTTAATTGAAGACGTATACCACGCACAGAAAGCAACGATGAAACATCCCTCACATACCAAGGCAACGAGGCATAGGAAGAATGAAGAGTGATGCGTAACATTTAGGAAGAAAACCCAAGGAAATTAAAAATACGGAGACTACGATCATATCATTTTCCGCATTTCGATAAGCTGACAAGCAAACAGCAATCACAAAAGTTAGAATGGCCAAAGAATACAAGAAATAAAACAATTTCAATGTAGACATCCAAAACGCATCCATCAGCATATCTTTCGGGCACATGTAGATAATCTCATAATCATCGGTTCCTTCAACCTTCTCTAACTGCAACCAATGATCTAGAGGATCTCTTAATGAAGATTCTCGGAAGTAACACTTTAAATTGTTAAATTTTCCAAAATATAATTCTACACAAGCTTTCTTAATAACTTCTTTCACACCCGCAGCAGTTGAGTCATCGCATTGTTTCTTTAAAAACGTCAGCTCGTGCACACCGGAGCTTGAAACTCGGCTGTAACGAACGACATTTAGTAACCCTTCTCGTTTCAAAATTCTCGCCAAAGCTACTTTCCAAGCACCATCCTCGTCCTTCAATAGTAAATACAAAAATAACGTCAAATTGTTCACCACAATCAAATATCCAAGAATACAAACTGCGACCGAAAGATTTCCAATGTACGCAAAAGCCATAATGTATTCCTTGCTCGATTTATCAACATTTTCCACATCGTACCAGTCCCCTGGATCAAAATTAGCAAGATTATTTATCGCAAAACCTGCCAGAAAAGCAACGACAACACCAAATTTGAACATAGCATCGTATAGAGAATCTTTAACAGGAGCAGGGCGAAGGGTAATCACACAAGAATTGCTATTTATCTCCCCTTCGCCATGCATCATCGTAGGTTCAACGCCCTCCTTGTTTGTCTCAACTCCACCGTTCGCTGCAGCCGATATTAGGACAACGCCTGTAGCTACTTCACTCATTTGAAATAAATAAATACGGGCAAGTCGTGTAGCACTTCAATTCAAAACAAATGCAATGGCTTGTACGTGGACGCGTCTGTGTTGCACGATGACAATGAGAAGAGACGAAGCAGTTGGATTTTGAATTCACTTCGAGATGAATTCTTTTTTTCCCTTATATATTTTCTCGAGGTATCGAGGTAGACTACCGGTACTCTGCTGACATGTATATATTTATTAATACATGTCACACATGTATTTGGATGTAGATCTAGCTAATCTAGATCATCACAATTCTCCGCACCCGTCCTTCGAGGAATTGACAATTGACATGTGACTATTAAATACGAATTACGAATAGCAATTGTTACTCTTCGAAAAATATGTAGATCTATATTTTTTATCTTTTCTTCTGTACAGTCAGTCAGGCGGCTTGAGGCTTGACCCATGACTAAATCTCTTGACTGTGGACAACATTGAGGCAAACATAAAAACCTGTTTTGAAGTATTTGTTACATGAATCTTCATAAAAGAACACCCTTACACAATCAAAGTTGGAAATTTGATGGAAAGGTAGCTGCTGTTAGCTTGGACTCTCTATTAAAATGTTATGCAAAACACTACCGATAGTCCTTCTCACCTGGACGCATGTCTTCGGTTTAAGTATGAACAATGGTAAAATCAACCAGGCAAACTTACAGCAATTGTTTCATACTCGGTCTTCGTCGTCGTCTGCTTTCGTGAGTCTCTCTCTGGTCGGCATAGGGGAAATGCCAACGACGGCTTCTTCGGACGACGGAAAAATGGAACATATTCAATGCTTGTTCCTCTCCGATCGTTCTTTGAGTGGTCCAGAAGACAAAGTCTATGCATTACCTGTTCCCCTGAAATATCCCGAATTATTACCGATAATCGAAGCGTCGCGGTTGAATCGGTCCATGAGTAAGGTACGATGTCTAGCCCTAAACTCGAAGTTCGTCAATCGGGATGATGGGCTGTTCGACAATCTTCCTTGGAAAGAATGGGGTTTATCATATGAATTGGATGCAGCAGGAAATATTGTGGACGAAAAATACAGGTTTGGGAAACGAGATGCATTTGGTGAGGTTTATGCCGTTACTGATTTTGTATGCTTAAATTATGTTCCATTTGAATAACATTTGTAGATCGTTTCAATGGGAAGGACTGGCCAGGCCGCAGTTTTTCGATAGGCAATCTAGCAGCGCGTGTTATGTATGAAATGAATTTAGACGACGGTGGTGAACTTCCCGATGAAGCAAAGTTTGGCGTTAGTGCGATTGAATCACTTGCAATGAGGATACTTAAAGTTGAGTTGAAAGAAGCGAGGTATTTATTAGCTGAAGCCGAAGAGAATCTCGCTATTGCTCGTGCCACCAATCACTCCGGCAAATCCACGAGCACATTTGAGCCAATGTCTCAGAATATTTTGCCACTTGAAGAAGAATTAGTTCAACGGAAGGTAGTTGTGAGCGAATTAGAAGATACACTTGCAAAAATGGATTCGAAAAAATCGTCATCGGATACATCCTTATTTATGAAAAATCTTTTACAAAGTATGATCGATATGACCTACGGAGAATCGTCGGTGGGGGACCAATCAAAGCGTCCACCTTACAGGGGCGCGTATGGCTATGCGCCGTATGTCGATTCCCGTAAAGAAATGTTCGCAAACTCAATTTTGCCATATTCAGGTCCTTTTGATTTGCTTTGTGAACTTATCAACGATCAGGTAAGATCTATCTACTTGAAAAAAACCTCTGATTCTTTATTTGTTCATAAATTATGAAGCTGAGAGCAGATGTAGTTGGTCTAGTTTTGGAAGATACATGGCTCCTTGATGGATTAATTATTGGCGGTGCTTGTGCTATTGAAAGAAAACCATTAATTGAAGAAAAAACTGTACGAATAGAGGAAGAAAATATAGTGTATCAAACTGAAGTAGAAGATACAAAAGCTGATTTAGTGTCGAGCAAAGATACACAGATTGTAGAATGTGACTCAGAAGAAGTAATTGCGATGGCAGCACATTTGAATTATCCTATATCTGTTGAAAAGGAAATTTGGAACGACACCAAAATACGGATTTCAACAAATCAGAAGCAGAACAAAAGTTTAGAAAATATCCCAGTAGTTGTTCCTCTTGATGAATATGAACTAGAAAAGCAATCAAGTTCGACCCCTTCATCTTCCGTAGACGAAGAACCGACAAATGATAAAGAAGAATCTATGTTTTCAGGGATTAAGACGACTTCGTCCTTATTTGATCGTCCCTCTAATGACGACAATTTATTTAGGAAAAATATACCTGTGCCGTCTCTGGGATATTTTGACTCGATGAATATCCGAGAGAAGGCTGCACTTTTACTTTCATTGGAGTCTTTCAAGGAAAAGTTACCGAGACCTAGAATTATTCGTGAATATGAAATTCGTAGAAGAACTTCGAAAAACATTCGAAACCCATTGGACAATTTGCTTCTTCCTCTCATTGATGAGAGCGTAAGGCGACAATACGAAAGGCGTGAAGCACTAAGAAGTGGAGATTTAAAGAAAGCAGAATTGTTACAGATTAATCGTAGCAGGCGACAGCAAGCAAAAGAGTTAGCCGATGCTGCAAAACGTGACGGTAATGTGGCATTGGAAGAGCTTTGGAATGAGGAAGCAGACTTCTTCACTGATATTCGAGCTGATGCGACTCAGGATGAAGGAAGCTACAGTTCCTTTCTTGATAAAGACGAATGGTATGAACGAGACCGCCGTGCCCAAGCAAAAAAACTTGATAAGAAGAAGTTCGGTAATCTCTTCGATGGTTTGTAGAAAGGATAGATTCTCCAGGCATTGATTTTCTTTTACAATCTTGTTTGATTACTGAAAGTGCGTCCTTTCCCTATTTCTAGATCGTCAATGTTTAATTAGGATAGTTTTTGTTTGCCATTATCTGCACATGATATATTTTGCCTTATTAACTCGCAGACGACAGTGCTTGAATGGGATTGTTCAACTGTATACTTAAATTACGCGAGAAGCGGATTTCAGGACTACATTGCAAGAACATTTCGTCATAAAATACATATCTAAATCTTCTTTCTATGTTCCATGGATCATACACTTTAGCATCAGTTTTTGAAGGAATAAGAAAAGATAATGTGCAACTTAAAGAATGTTTGTATGTAATTTACCCCTAAAAGAGTACCGATATTTAATACATGTACTCGTAGTTGTATCAGGTATCAGATTGCGCTTGAAACGGTGTGTGCTCTAAAATTTTTAGCAAAAATTATGTTGTACGATTCATTCACATGATGCCTCCATTAAAAGTATCCTATTCACATCTTACACGAGTATCATTGTCACAGCTACGACGTACATGTACTGCAATACTCCTCGTGATGATAACAATGAATAAAATGAATAATCTCTCTTCATCTCTCTTGACTCTTGAGCTAGAACTAGAGAGGTTCAGATTTACATAGATTAGCTGCAAACAGTTGAAAAAAAAACGAACAAAGCAATTATATCATCTAAAATAGCCGATCTCTACACGAACTAAATACTGCACCGCGCAACTTCGTTTTGCATCATTACGCTCGTAGAAAACACGCGTACATTCACATTACATGTATATTTTATGTTGCGAGTTTTCTTTTTTTATATTACCGTATGTCGTACTTTTCTTCGTGTTGAAAAAAGTCCAAGAGAAAAATCAACTTTGAATTTTATCATTTCAATCGATACAATAAATTCAGCAACCAAAGAATCATTCGAAACAGTAAAAGAATCATACAAATTGCACCTAATATAAATACAGATTCTCAGGATGTCGGGCAATAATGAGAAGGACCCATTTCCAATGACCAGTGAGGCTGCAAAGAAGTTAATGACTTCAAATTTTGAAAACAGTAACGATTGGAAGGAATCTGCGACGACGACCGATGTGAACGTATCAACCTCGAAGCGGTACAGTGATGCTGAACGTGGTACGCTGACTGGTAGACCTCGTAAATCGTCCAAGTATTTGAATGGTGGCGATGATAGTGACGATGATGATGACGACGAAGATGAATTAATTCCAACGAAGAAGTCAAGTACCTATTACGTGGAAAAATTCTTTAAGAAGTTGATGCGACAGTTGTATGGTGATATGGATTTGAAAGATCTTGCGAAGTCGTTGACGTTGAGTGCTACATTATTTTTTTTAATTGGAGGTTACTGGTTGCTGAGGAGTTTGAAAGATCCCGTGCTCACTTCGCTTTGTGGTGTGCAGGCAATTCCCAAGGCGAAGATGCTTTCTGTAGTTATCGTTCTCGGTGTTGTGACGATTTACAATAAATGCATAGACTTTGTTGAAGGATCAGGTGGAAAGTACGAGATGCACCATTTGTTCTATGCATTTGGTACCTTTTATTTCTTCATGTTTGCCGGCATTGCTTATTTATTGACGGACTCAGAGATGGGGCTAGCCAATGCAGTACCGAGCGAGAGTCGTGTGTTAGGCTGGGTTAGTTATTGTACGATTGAGAGTTTCGGCAGTGTTATGGTGAGCCTTTTTTGGAGTTTCGTAAACAGCAACGTATCCCTTGAGGCTGCAAAGAGTACATATGGTGAGTGGTGTTGATTAATATTGTTGTGATGATGTCACTTGACTTGCAAGGTGCTTATCAATACAAATATACGAACACGTTAGGGTTTATTGTTGCTGCTGCGCAGGTAGGATCCATCATCGGACCGACGATTGTTACTATGTACAGCACGACATGGGGAATTCCCACCGTTTATTTTGTAGGATCTTTGTGTATGCTGATGCTACAAGGTACTATGTACACGTATATTTCCGTTTACGGTACTTCGACAAGTACATCAGGAAAGAAAAAGAAGGATAAGGCCGGCGTCTTGGAAGGACTACATTTGTTTATGAAGTATAATTATATCAAGGGTATATTTGCGATCTCCTGTTTATTCATGATAATTGTAACCATCATTGACTATACACTGAAGGTTTTGGCACGTGATCATTTTGACGATGAGTTCCCTTGCCAGCCTGGAGAAAATTGTTTTGATGCGCTTGGCTCTGGAAACCATAGTTTGAGTGTGGATGCACAACAACATTTTGCTCAGTTTATGGGAATGTTTGGGCAAGCGACAAACACGTTGAGCTTCTTGTTGAGTCTTTTGGGAACCAACGCTGTCATTCGTTTCCTTGGATTGAAGAAAACATTGTTGCTCTTCCCCTCGCTTTGCCTCTGCGTCATTATGTTTGTCAGATTTAATCCTAGTCTTTACGTTGCGTTTGGTGCGATGATGCTATTGAAGGCGTGCTCTTATGCACTGAACAACCCGACCAAAGAGTTGCTATATCAACCTACGTCGTCAGCGGTGAAGTATAAGGCGAAGTCGTGGATTGATATCTTTGGCGCTCGTGGAAGTAAGGCTTTGGGAAGTGTTGTAACGAATTACTATAGTTATTCTGCTGTGGCCCTTGTCAGCAATGGCAGCTTGGTAGGTATAATAGTTGCAGTATTTCTCATATGGAACGCTTCATTTATGGGCAAAAAGTTCGAGGAATATACTAATGAAGACACTGCCTACATAGTTGGAGGAGAAGACGATGTAGTTGATGCAAGGGAGGTTGTTTCCATGGAATTTGCAATTAAGACAGATGATGAGGTTTCAGACGCAGAGCAAGATACATCATGTGGTGTGGAAGAAGAAGGTCAAAATGCAGTAGAAGAAAGTAAACGCTAAATATCATCGAACTTGTTGAAACACAACAGGTTTTCTGTTTAAAAACTATTTTACACTGTGTAAGGCGATAGAGACACCAGCGATGCTTCTTTATACTATCAGTCATAAATAGAACAATCTATTATGCTGGTGACCATAAGTATGAAGACGCTTCAACGGAAAGACTCAATTTAGTTAGATGTAAGCTAAAGATGAACTTTTTGTATGCAAGTCAGGACACTTTATGCGATTCGATTGTGCTTGTGACCTCGGGCAAAATCTTTGTAAAGCTACCTCAAGGCCACGAGGTTTCAATGAGAAACACAGTACTAATTACCAGATAATACTTTATTATGTGAACAAAATTAGGAATTATCAGAGGAAGTCGGTCCTGATTACTGAGGCTTTTTATTGTTTTCCGTCAAATTTCCTTTAGGCTTAATTTAAAGAAACTATGATGGATCAAGAGAAGAGATATAACGAATCCTGGATGGCTCAAATGTCTCAACCTTTTGAATGAAAGACCATTTTGTTTCGTATTAGGTTGAAGTCTTGTCTTTGTTGAAAAATAAGTCTAGAGTCAAGCATATTAGAAGAACCTAGTCAGAGTTGTTGAAATTAATCTGCGCTTTTCAATTGAAGTGAAATATAGTACAATCGAAAATCTACTAGAATCTGCATAGATCTAGTATCACCGGCTACTTAACCAGCAAAAGTTCACATCCCACAGCAAGTCGTCGAAGTTATCCAATACGTTATGATGTCATGTATCTACTGCAGTAAGGAATTAGCAAATGATTTACATTGAGCACATTAGTCACCATAGCATTTAATTGAAATGATGTTTGAAAATAAGCTGATCACTTTGTTGGTACTTTAACCGACCCCAGCATACCTGCGGTTGCCAAAGATTTTGTCCTTAGCAAGATCTTATGTTAATACATTGTCGATAAATTGTTTTTTCTTGGTAGTTGTTAACAGTTAAGTACTGGTTATGTGATATTTCTATTTCAAAACAAATTTTATTAATCTTCTTGGCGAAAGTTTGTGAATCAGCGAGATTAAATTTCTTGTAATCATAACGTCAAAGTTCATTCAATTTTCAAAAGAGCTCAACTTTGTAGCGACCTTTGTTCTAATGTATTTACTCTATTGTCGATTTTTCGAAGGTTGAAATTTTCTTTAGCTTGGTAGTAATAGCTTACAATTACTGTTATCCAACATTGATACTGATCCATTTGATAATTAATTTTGTTTCTTAATCATCTTGGCGAAAGTTTGTGAGTCAGCGGGAAATTTGGCAGAAAGTTAATATTCTTCTTGTGATTAGATAAATCTCGATTATGAAAAACCTCGCCATCAAGTACGGTTTCTTCGTCTTCGAAGTGAAGAATGTAGGCACCTCCTTCTATGCTTAACTCGTCATAACTTTCATAGCAATGCTGAGATATAATAGTTAGTTCGCTCACGTTATCGTCACTTTGCAAATTTGATTCCCTCTGTATATTTTTCTTCGAAAAAAATGGCAATTTATTGATAATCAAAGAACTGCTGTCACTACGTGATTCACTACGTATGCGCTCATCCATGGCAATAAACGTAGATTTTTCTCTATGAGCCAATCTAAGATTCATCTTTTGTTCAACGTGACATTTTTGAGATGGAAGTGGTGTGCCTTCTGAACCAAATCTACAATCAGGATTTTTGATCACTGTTCCTTTTAGTGCCGACCTTCGACGAAAACAATTTCTGTTGCGAAATATTTTCAAGCATTTCGCGGGAGCTGATGCTGTTGGAATTGATGCTGCTTTCGTTACGTAATCGTCCCTTTTCCCCATTTTGAAAAATTTCCTCATGCTCGAAATGCGCTTTATAAGTGCCAACAAAATTTTTATTGAGAGTAAGTAAAATACACAAAACGTAATCTCAATAAAGTTAAAATAATATGAGTAATATGACAGTTTTAAAGCATCAGTTCCTTAAGAATGATTATATTTATTAGAAGAAAATTAGCGTAATACCTAACAACTAAAATATGATCTCTCACTCTATAAATGTAAGCACCTATATTTTATTTAATCTTGTGTTCTCTTTTATTCGATAAAGAACTATCTGCATGTATTCGTAAGAATAAAAAGGCGAAGCGTGAGAGAACTAAGCTGATTAAAAAAGAACGATCCATATTTACAAGATCCACACAAGATTGAAAGATCATAGCAGGACTCGGCATGATTTCGTTAGAATAAGTCGATTTCTGACACTTTTTGACACTTTTTGACACTTTTTGGATTAGGAGAATTCCGGAAGACATAAATCTTGGATGTAAATGCAGGTACATACATACCGTAGACAACATCGCAATTGCGCATGGAAAAAGGCCAAATCTTTTCTGTTATCGGAAAATGGAATTTGCGCAGTTGTTTGTTGCCGGCTAAATTAGCTTTTTGGCTAAATTAGTACAAGTAGGCGTTAAATTATGCGAATTTTGGATTTTCATCAGCAACAAATGCGTAATTATTTTTTAAGGGCTAAAATAACTACAAAAGGCGTTAAATTATGCGAATTTTGAATGGCACAGCCACGAAAAGCAGATACCGACAGTGAAGTTGCCCCAAACCCTCAATTTCTCCACTACGAGACCACAAGGAGTAGGATAT